>CETA01153273.1_pt1 | contig 14801 bp, 11 predicted proteins | sample 531251 | NCBI WGS metagenome assembly CETA01 (sample SAMEA2622362, study PRJEB7988) | marine metagenome | biome: marine biome (ENVO:00000447); feature: mesopelagic zone (ENVO:00000213); material: "saline water (ENVO:00002010), including plankton (ENVO:xxxxxxxx)" | depth 380 m
AAGATCACTGTTATGGAGGATGGTATACTTATTGCTCCAGCAGCTTATGCGTCTCCTTCAGCTTATTATTTCCCTCGATCTACTAGAATACAATCGGTGGAAGTGGTGAAAGGGCCCGCTGCAATTAAATACGGACCTAGAACTGTGGGAGGATCTATTAATCTCATTTCGACAAGGATACCCGAGGAGTTTTCTGGTAATTTAAAAGCTAGGCTTGGAACAGACAACCAAACTACTATTCATACCTATGTAGGTGGTACTACTGGTAATATTGGTTTTCTTCTTGAAGTTCTTCAAGAGGAAGGTGATGGATTTAAAAGTATTTCCACTGGTAAAGATGTAGGTTATGAAATTGAATCTTATGTTGGTAAGCTTAGATACCAGGATAAAATTTTTGGTGTTGAGCAAGTCTTTCAAGTTAAAGCGGAATGGACTGATGAAAATTCAAACGAAACATATCTAGGCTTGACTGAAGAAGATTATAATTTGAATCCCTATTCAAGATATGCCGCAAGTCAGTTAGATAATATGGACAATGAACATCTTCAGGGCGTGTTTACTCATCAAATTGTATTCAATGCAGATACTACTCTTACAACAGCGTTGTACTATAACGAAACAGCTAGAAATTGGTATAAACTTGACGAAGTTGGAAATGTTAAAATTGGTTCACTTTTAAAAAGCCCTGCTAGTTATATTGGTCAAATGCTTGTTGCAAAAGGTGGTAACAGTTCAGCGGCATGTTTAGCTTCATCAGATTCTACTAATTGTAATACTAGCGATCTAAAAGTAAAAGCCAATAACCGAGAATATTTCTCTAAAGGTTACCAATTTATATTTAAGACTCTTTTTGAAACTGGCTCAGTTTCTCATGAAATTGAAATTGGTTTCAGAGATCATGAAGATGAAATGGATCGTTATGAATTTGCAGATTACTATTATATTCAAGGCGGGACTCCTAAGATTTATAAATCAGGTACACCTGGATCAGATTCTAATCGTCTTGAACAGGCTGAAGCTACTTCTGCATATATTTCTGATTTAATAGCTTTCTCAAATTTCTCTATTCTATTGGCAGCTAGAATGGAAGATATTGATAGCCAAAGAGTTGATTATGGAAAAGAAGACCCTAATAGGGTTGGTGCTCCCAAAATTAACTCAGTTTCATATGATGAAATCATGCCTAGTGTTGGTGTAACATATCAAGTAAATGAGGCCCTTCAATTGCTTGCTGGTGTCTATAGAGGTTTTTCACCAACATCAGTTAAATCTGATAATTTTGAGGAGTCGACTAACTCTGAATTTGGTATCCGTTATATTGGAAACGGATTTAGCTTTTCAGCAATTGCATTCATGAGTGATTATGAAAATCTCACCGGTATATGTACTGCCTCTTCAGGTGGAGATTGTGATATTGGTGATTCATTTTCTGCCGGCGAAGCGGAAGTTTCTGGACTAGAGCTATCTTTCGCATGGTTACCATCCTTAATAGATGGCATAGAAACACCAGTAACATTTGCTTATACTTTTCAAGAAACAGAATTCCAAGATAGTTTCAAAAGCGGATATGGTTTATGGGGCGAGGTGGAAAATGGAGACGAATTCGCTTACATGCCAGAAAATCTTCTAAATCTTACTATCGGTGTGCATTCCGATAGATGGGGTGTTGATGCTACTATCAATTTTAAGGACAAGATGAGAACTTCTGGTGGTTCAGGGTACGATGAATATTCAATTGAAGATCGAACTGTTGTAGATTTAAGTAGTTATTTTTCTCCTGATTTAGACTCAGGGATTCAGATTACTCTAAATATTCAGAATCTTTTTGACGAAGAATATAGTGTTTCATGGCACCCTGCTGGAAAACGACCAGGCAAGCCACAAACTGTCTTAGCGGGAATACGAGCCTCATTTTAATTTATTTTAAGAGGTAGTTGTGGATTAATATATAAGATATCTAAACACAGTTGAGAATCTATTAGTTGCTTTTCAAGTTTTTAAGTGTTTACAGGAAAATATTGATCTTCGACACGATCAAAATCCAGTATTTTCCATGCTCTATCTATAGAATTGACAAAATTATCTATATCTTTTTTTGAATGCTTCGGAGTGATTGTAACTCTAAGGCGTTCATCCCCCTTAGGTACTGTAGGATAAAAAACAGGTTGAATATAGATACCAAATTCATCAAGAAGAAGTTTCGATATTTTTTTGCATTCCACTGGACCTTTAACAAGTATAGGTATGATATGACTATCATTATTTATAAATGGAACATTGATTGATTTGAGACCTTCTCTAATGAGTTTAGAATTCCTTCTAATTCTTACCCTGAGAGTTTCTGCAACTTTTGTAAGTTCTATACTTTTAATTGATGCCGCCGCAACCGAAGGATTAATAGAAGAGGTAAAAATAAAACCTGAGGCAAAGCTTCTAATATAGTCAATTATGTTAGCTTTTGCCGCTACGTAACCTCCCAACTGTCCAAAGGATTTTGAAAGGGTGCCATTAATGATATCAATATCATCACTCAATCCAAGTTCATCAGCTATTCCTCTGCCCTCGTTTCCATAAAGACCCACTGAATGAACCTCATCTAAGTAAGTCATAGCTTTATATTCTTTTGCCAATCTAACTATTTCTTTAAGTGGGGAGCGTATCCCTTCCATTGAATAAATTGATTCACAGATAATTAATTTTGGTGCTTCTATATCAGCTGCTTGTAGAAGACTTTCCAAGTGCTCCATATCATTGTGCTCGAAAATATGGTATTGGGCTTTACTATTTCTAATGCCTTCGATTAAAGATGCATGATTCAGTCTATCTGAAAATATTTCTATACTTTCTATATTTCTACATAAAGTGGCTATAGTAGCTTGATTGGCTGTATAGGCAGAGGGGAAAACTAAGGCAGCTTCTTTGTTATGAAGCTCTGCAAGCGTTTGTTCTAATTTTACATGATAGGTGGAAGTTCCTGATATATTACGAGTCCCGCCCGATCCGGTTCCAAGTTTATTAATAACATTAATGCAAGCGTCCAATACTTCAGGGTTTTGACTCATATTTAAGTAATCGTTTGAGCACCAGATCTCGACTTCTCTATCATTCCCTTCCACAGTTTCAAGTGCTTTTGGAAACATGTTTTGGACTCTGTCGATTGCGCGAAAAGTTCTATATAGACCCTCATCTTTAAGAGTTTTAATCTCATCGTTAAAAAAATTCTCGTAATCCAAAATTCTTCTCCCGTTACTAAACCTAGCAAAACAATATTTATTCTTTAATCTTAAACTGTTATTAATTATATTAATAAATTCGCTTTAGACATTATGTCGCATAGTACTAGCAAGATAGCTAAAATAAGTCGATATTTTAAATGATAATTAATATTCGGTATTTATGGTTAGAATAATTTCAAGAAAGAGCGATTTAGCGATTATCCAAGCTGAATCTGTAGGAGAACTTTTGAAAGAGAATGTCGAGGGTGAGGATATTACCTATCAGCATAAAGAAACCTTTGGAGATATTGATCAAAAGACTCCCCTAAAAGATCTTCCTGAAATAGGAGTATTTACACAAGATATTAGGAATTCCTTAATTAATGGTGAAGCCGATATAGCAGTCCATTCATGGAAAGACTTACCTATAGAAATTGGTCCAGAAACCCAGATTGCTGCAACTATTGAACGTGCGGATATGAGGGATATTTTTTTTCTCAAGAAGAAAAATGTTGACAAAATAATTAAGGAAGGAAAATTAAAGGTTTTAACCTCATCACCAAGAAGGTCATATAATCTTGAGCCCTTTCTTAAGAAAGCTCTACCTTATCCCATACAGGAAATTGATTTCGAAGATATTCGTGGCAATATTCCTACACGATTAAAAAAACTTTTGACGGGCAAAGAGGACGGTTTGGTAGTAGCGAAGGCAGCAATTGATAGAATTCTGAGAGGAAAGAATTTGAATCTTGCAAATAAGGTTAAAGAAATATTGGATAATTTTCTCTGGATGATAACGCCCCTTTCATTAAACCCTTGTGCCCCCGGTCAGGGGGCACTGGCCTTAGAGGTCAGCTCTAACAGGAAAGGAATTATAGATATGGTCCAAAAGATAAACGATAACAAAGTATTCCAATCAGTCTCAATGGAAAGAGATACCTTGTCGCAGTATGGAGGAGGATGCCATCAAAAAATTGGGGTGAGTGTTGAAAATATGAAGTTTGGAAATGTTGTTACTCTTAAAGGCCTGACCGACGAAAGAGTTGTTTTAAATGAAAGGAGAATAGAACGGGAAGATCTTCCAGAATGGTATAAAATCAATAAAGATGCATTTTATCCGAATGATCTTGAGAAATATAATCTTTTTCGTCGTCACGTGATAAAAGAAAGTATTGATGAGGTTTCCTCTCTAAAGAAAAAGAATATATGGGTAAGCAGAGCTAATGCAGTTCCCGATCAGACCAAAATTTGTCAATCAAATTTATTATGGGTTAGCGGGCTAAAAACTTGGTTTAAATTATCTGAGAGAGGATTTTGGGTTAATGGTACTGCAGATAGTTTAGGAGAAAATATGAATCCAGGAATTGACCATCTCTCAGAAAATAAAAAATGGGTAAAGCTGACCCACAATGATTCTCCCAAGAATGAATTTGATGAAAAAATAGCCACCTATCAACTCAAACGTTTAGATATAAAGGAAGACCTTTCTCAAAAAACCCATTTCTATTGGATGAGCGGATCGGCATTTGAGTATGCGTTAGAAAGATTTCCAACTATTTCAGATTGTTTTCACGCATGCGGACCGGGGAATACTTATGAAATTATCAAAAAGAAGATTAAAGAAGATAAAATTACAATTTTTCTTTCATATGATGAGGTTGTTAAGAATCTGATTAATAATTAAGGAATAATTTATATGCCTAATCAATTATTTACAAATGCTGTTAATAGGATCCCTCAAAAGACACCTCCTATTTGGTTTATGAGGCAGGCAGGAAGGTATCATTCGCATTACCAGACCCTCAAGAAAAGACATTCTTTTGGAGAACTTTGTAAAACCCCTAAACTTGCTGCACAAACTGCTTTAGGTCCAATTAACGAGTTTGATTTTGATGTGGCTATACTCTTTAGTGATATTCTTTTTCCTTTGGAAGCATTAGGTATGAAATTAGAATTCAATCCTGGTCCAATCTTTAAGAACCTTCTAAAGTCTGACAATTATCACGAGCTAACTTCACCCAAAGAAGCAATAAGGCATATGGAATTTCAAGGTGAGGCAATACGGCAAACACGCGACCTACTAGATAACGAAAAAAGTTTAATTGGTTTTGTGGGTGGACCTTGGACTGTTTTGTCATACGCTGTCGGCATTAATAAAGGTGAATTTTATGAAGAAGGGTTTCATAACGAATTTCTTAACAAAGCTCTTTATGAAAAAATATTTCCTCTGATAAAAAAGAATATTTCTTTGCAGCTCAATTCAGGAGCAGAAATAATTATGATATTTGATACTTCTGCAGGTAGTATTTCTGATAAAGAGGCTTATGAGATCTATTCAAGAGATATATATAATTATTTAATCGAACCACATGATGGAAAAGTTGGATATTTCTCAAAACATCCCTTTGAGAGTGAATTTTTTTTGCAAGAAATGAATAATTTGGAAACAAAATTAGCTGGAATCGGAGTTGATCAAAACAAAACACTCTCATATTGGTTAAATAATACCAATACAGGATTTATACAGGGGAATTTTAATCCAGAGACCCTTTCAAAACCTCTTGATGATTTTAAAAGAGATTTTGACGAATACATAGGGCAAGTTGAATCTATGTCGGAGGAAGAAAGATCGGGGTGGGTGTGTGGCTTGGGGCATGGAGTTCTTAAGACAACACCAGAGGAAAACGTGCATTTCTTTATTAGAAAAATTAGGGAGATTTTCAGATAACTGAAATAAAGGGAAAGGTTTTGGATCAAGAAAATAAAAAGCAATTAGCAAGTGAGTGGTTTAGAGGATTAAGAGATAATTTTTGTTCTCAATTTGAAGCCATTGATGGAAAAAAATTTGTTAGAAAAAAATGGAGTCATTCTGGTGAAGGCGGTGGTGAGATTAGTGTTATGAAAGGCTCTGTTTTTGAGAAGGTGGGTGTCAATATTTCAACTGTAAATGGTACGTTTAAGGAAGAATTTAGGGAAAATGTTTCAGGGACTGAAAATAGCCCAAATTATTGGGCCAGTGGAATTAGCATTGTTGCCCACATGCACTCACCATATATTCCAGCCTTTCATTTTAACACAAGGTTTATTGTTACCGGTGAGCAATGGTTTGGTGGTGGAGCAGATCTAACTCCCACTATAATAAATGACGATGACGTTCAAGAATTCCATAATACCTTCAGAGATGTATGCAACAATCATGACAAGTCGTATTATCAGAATTTCAGGAAGCAATGTGAGGAATATTTCTTCCTTCCGCATAGAAATGAGGAAAGAGGAAAGGGAGGTATATTTTTTGACCACATGAATACTGGAGATTGGGAAAAGGATTTTGAATTTGTTAAAGAAGTAGGAATGGCTTTTCTAAAAGTAGTTCCCAGCATAGTTAAGAAAAGAAAAGATATTAAGTGGGATGAGAATGAAAAAAACCTACAATTGTTAAAAAGAGGGAGATACGTAGAATTTAATTTGCTTTGGGATCGCGGTACCCAATTTGGTTTGAAAACCGGAGGCAATACCGAAGCGATCCTAATGTCCATGCCTCCTGAAGCGAAGTGGGATTAGATATGTTTTTATGGATTAAAGCCATCCACATAATTTCGGTAATAGCCTGGATGGCAGGATTGCTATATCTTCCGAGGTTATTTGTTTATCATTCGGATAAAGAAATCAAACAAAACACCAGCAACACCTTCAAGGTTATGGAAAGAAAGCTCTACAGATTTATCATGAATCCTTCGGTGGCATTAGTTTGGATTACAGGTTTAATTTTGTTTTATTATTCGGGAATAGAGACCTGGTTATTGGTTAAAATAGCACTTGTAATTTTGATGACATTCTTTCACATTTTTCTGGGTCAATGTCTTAGGGATTTTTCCGCAGATACAAATAAATATTCATCAAGATTTTTCAGGATCATTAATGAGGTACCTGCTATTATAACGATAATTATTGTTTTTTTGGTGGTGTTACAGCCTTAGTTATTTTGACTTGATTGAATGGCTTTCCAAACCTTATCTGGGGTAGCAGGCATTTCGAAATCTTTAACACCTAAATCTTTAAGAGCATCTATTATTGCATGTATAACTGCTGGAGGAGCAGCAATGGCGCCAGCTTCACCACAACCCTTGACTCCCAAACCATGTACGCATGGTGTGACTTCTGTTTTTACTATCATATGAGGCACACTATCAGCCCTTGGCATAGTATAATCCATGAAAGAGCCATTAAGGAGTTGAGCAGTTTCCTCTTCATAAACACAATTCTCCAACATTGCTTGCCCTATACCCTGGGCAACCCCACCATGAACCTGTCCTTCTACTATCATAGGGTTTATTATGATACCGAAGTCATCTGAAACACAATAATTTTCTATCTTAGTTTGTCCCGTTTCTGGGTCAATTTCAACTTCACATATATGGGCGCCTGCAGGAAAAGTTAGGTTAGGAGGGTCATAAAAAGATGTTTCCTCAAGTCCTGGCTCAAGTCTCTCAATTGGATAGTTTCCAGGAACGTAAGCGGCCCCAATAACATCGCCTAAAGAAACAAATTTATTAGAATTCTCAATTGAAAATTCACCATTTTCAAAAATAATTTCATCTACCGATGATTCAAGTAAATGAGCGGCAATGTTCTTGCCTTTATTGATAATTTTCTCCAAGGATTTAACTAATGCCGCTCCTCCCACTGCCAATGACCTAGATCCAACTGTACCCACTCCAAAAGGAATTCGTCCTGTGTCCCCATGAACGATATCAACTGACTCAAAGGGTACACCCAGTTTCTCATGGACTATTTGAGAAAAAACTGTTTCATGACCTTGACCATGGGAGTGGGATCCAATAAAGACGCTAACGGATCCAGTTGGATTTACTCTTACTGTTGCAGATTCATAATATCCACCTCTTCCACCAGCTTCAAGCGTTACCTTTGAAGGGGCAACACCACACGCTTCAATATAGCATGAGATACCAAGACCCCTGAATTTTCTTGTATTTAGTGACTTCTCTTTCCTTTTTTCGAAATTCTTATAATCAATTGCCTGAAGAGCTGAATCAAGGGTAGCTTGATAATTACCGCTGTCGTACGTCAGTGTTCCAGGCGAAGCGTAGGGGAACTGATCAGGCTGGATAAAATTCTTTTTGCGTAATTCTATTGCATCAATACCTATAGTTCTGGCTGCAGCCTCGACTAACCTCTCAGTGACATAGGTAGCTTCAGGCCTGCCAGCGCCTCTATAGGCATCCACCGGAACTGTATTGGTGAATATACCTTTTACGTTGCAGTAAATATTAGGAGTCTTATAAGGACCAGGTATTAATGGGCCATAGAAAAAAGTAGGAATAGCGGGACCAGACCCTGACAAATACCCACCGAGGGCAGCTAGAGTATCTACTCTCATAGCCAAGAAATTTCCATCAGAATCCATAGCTACTTCTGCTGTTGTTATATGATCTCTACCATGCCTATCACTAATAAAGGCTTCACTTCTTTCAGATGTCCACTTTATAGGTCGTGCTAATTTTCCCGCAACCCAAGTAACCGCGGACTCTTCCGCGTAATGGAAGGCTTTTGATCCAAAACCACCACCGACATCTAGAGAAATCACTCGGACTTTTTGTTCTTCCAAACCAAGGACCCCACATACAAGCATTCGAATAATATGCGGTAGTTGAGTTGTTGTATAAAGTGTGTACTGATCTTTACCCTTGTCATACATTCCAATGTAGGATCGGGGTTCCATGGCATTTGGCACAAGCCTATTATTGGTCAGTTCAATCTTTACATGGTGTTTAGCTTCTCCAAAAGCTTTTTCAGTTGCCTCTTTATCACCTAGTTCCCAATCGAAGCACTGATTATTGGCAATATCCTCCCAAATTTGTGGAGCCCCATCTTGTTGGGCTTTTAAAGGTGAAACGACTGCTTCAAGTTCATCATAATCATATTCTATTAACTCACATGCATCTTTTGCTTGATTAATGCTTTCAGCAATTACAATTGCCAATAACTCTCCTACAAATCTTATTTTTTCTTGAGCAAAAATGGGCCATGGAGGTTCTGCCATTGGAGGCGTACCTTCTTTAGTTGGAGTTTCCCAACCACAAGGAAGAGCTGCATCAGTGTCCTTTCCAGTGTAAACGGCTACAACGCCATCACTCCCCTCGGCTTTTGTGGTACTTATAGATTTCAAAATAGCATGAGCAACAGGAGATCTTAAAAAGTATGCATATAATTGGTTTGGTTGTTTTATGTCATCAGTGTAAGTTCCTTGACCAGTTATGAAACGATGATCCTCTTTCCTTAGAACTGACTTACCCATTCCCTGATCAGACATTCTTGCTACCTTTTCTTAAATAATAATAAAACCATACAAATAAAACATTAATTCATTTATGATGCATTATATATTAATAACAGTAAATTTTTTTTGGGGATAAAATGGACTTAGGAATTAATAATAAGGTGGCATTAGTAACTGCTGCAAGTCAAGGTCTAGGGAAAGCTTCTGCAATAGAGTTAGCAAAAGAAGGCGTCAAATTAGCTATTTGTTCAAGGGATGTAGAAAAAATAAAGAAGGCAGCAAATGATATAAAAGAACTCACCAATTCAGAAGTTTACTGTATACAGGCCGATTTAAGTAATAAAGAAGATATAGATAATCTTGTTAGTCATGTAGAAAAAGAACTCGGTAATATTGATATTTTGGTTAACAATACTGGAGGTCCCAAGGCTGGCTATTTTGATGAATTGGATGATAGTGACTGGGTGAAAACTTTTGAATCAACTTTTCTGTCCGCTGTTCGAGTAACTAGAAAAGTTATACCCTCTATGAAAAAGAATCAATGGGGTAGAATAACTAACATTAGCTCAATTTCAGCAAAACAACCTATAGATAATCTAATCCTTTCTAATGGAGTTAGAATGTCAGTGCATGGTTGGTCGAAAACCCTTTCAAATCAATTAGCGGAATACAATGTTCTAATAAATAATGTATGCCCCGGATTTACTCATACGGAAAGAGTGGATGGATTAATTAAGCATCAGGCCGAAGCCTCAAAAAAAACTGAAAAAGAGATTGTTGATTCCATAGCAAGCGACATTCCGGCAAAAAGGGTAGGGAAAGCAGAGGAGTTAGCAGCATTAGTGGCTTTTTTATCCTCTGAAAAATCAAGCTATATTACCGGACAATCAATAGCTGTTGATGGCGGAGTATCTGGACTTCCAATATAGCTAACCTTCAGTAAGTCCAAGCCCTAATCCACCGTCAACATCCAATACCGCTCCTGTTGTCCATTCGGCGCATATTAGATATTCAACCGCTTCAGCTATTTCATGGGGTTTCCCAATTCTGCCCATAGCATGAATTCGAGCCATGGAATCCAGCCTTTTTTTTGCGGTTTTATCATCAAATATTCCTGCTCTTTGATTGATCTCAGTAAAGATTGCTCCTGGTACTACGCAATTCACTCTAATTTCATCTTCACCCAGTTCTGCAGCAAGAACTTTTGTTAAAGTTTCCAAAGCACCTTTTGTTGCTGCATATGGTGATGCACCAGGAAAGGCTCTTCTGTTATGAACAGATCCGATAAAAATATTAACGCCTTTGGACTCCTTAAGATAATTCTTTACTTTACCTAAAAGCATCATTCCAGCAACAACGTTGGAATTAAAGACTTCCATAATTCTATCTTCTTTGAGTTCATCAATCTTGCCGCGATACATATTTCCTGCATTATTCACTAAAACATCAATCTTTTTTCCATGATTTATTGCTTCTTTGACTAGCTTGTTACGGTCATCTTCTTTTGTAACATCAGCCACTATGGCTCTTACATTTTTTCCAAGAATAGCACCGGCCTCTTCAACTTTTTCTGGTCTTCTTCCGCATATAGTTATCCTCGCTCCTTTTTCAGAAAACTGTTTTGCCATGCCAAAACCCAGACCGGTGCACCCTCCAGTTACTATGATAGACATTGACTTTATATCAAGCATCACTATCTCCGCTTACCCATAGTACAGACCTTTTAATTATTTTTGATAATTCCTCATTTTCTAAAGAGTTAGAGTCATGTCCGAGTGCATTATATATTACTCTTCCTTGCTGATATTCGTAACTCCATGCAATTATATGCTCTTCTTTTGTTTCTTCAGTATAACCTATCAAAAAAGGTTTTGATTCCGGCTCAAGTTCAAGATTGTGATAGACCTCATCATTTAGAGTAAAGGATTGAATATTATCTGTTACGAAATGGTTTGTTATGGGCATTACTTTGATAGGTCCTAAAGGAGGATGAAAAGTCCTATCCCAATTCCATTTTCCTCCTAAAACTTTTGACCACCCATCCCAATCATCAAAACATATTGAAGAGGTATGAAGAGCTATCATTGATCCTCCGTTTTTAATGTAATTATCTAAATATTTTCTTCCATCCCCCGATAAGCTGAACGCCCATTCATCTATATAAGGTAAATATTTCTCATGATTTAACATTCTCCACCTAAGAGCATTAATTGTTAGCAAATCATAATCTTCCAAATTTTTAAATGCCCCCTCGATATCCATTGTTATTAAAGATTCATAACCAATATCATTGAGGATTGTCGACAATGTTTTTGAGGAGTCTTCAAAAGGGTGAAATATACCCCCTGAAATAATTAAGTTTTTTTTCATTATTCACGCGGAAGTTGAGCAATAACGCTGTTTATAACTCCTCCATCTACTACTAAATTGTGACCGTTTATGTACGAGGCTTGTTCAGAAGCAAGAAACAAAACCGCATTTGCAATATCTTCAGCCTCACCCAGTCTTTTTGTTGGAACCGATTTTTCTCTTAACTCCCTAACTTTTGGATCGGCATAAATAGGTTTAGACATACCAGCATCGATAAAACCTGGTGATATTGAATTTATTCTAATTCCATAATGTCCCCATTCAATGGCCATTTGTTGAGTTAAAGATATAATTCCTGCTTTAGCCGCTGGATAACCCCCTGTTCCAGGCCCTGGATGAATACCATTTATTGACGACATATTAATAATAGTCCCCGAACCCTTCTTTATCATACGTTTTATTGCTGTTAGTGAGGTTATGTAGGATCCTATTAGACTAATATCTATACTTTTTTTGAAATCTCGAACACCTTGTTCATCTAAAGTTCCAAAAATTACGATGCCAGCGTTATTCACCAACAAATCTGGGGTTTCTCCAAATCTTTCAAAGGCTTTTTTAATAGATTCTTCATCCGTAACATCCCCTTTAATTGCTATAGTGTTTTTGTAAATTTTACTATTGTTTTCTAGAGCTTCGTCATCGATATCAATCATACCCACCCTATATCCATTTTTATTTAAATGTTCAGATATTTCTTTTCCTATACCTTTACCAGCGCCGGTTACTATTGCATGTTTCACTTTTTCTCTCCAAATAGAACTGGATAACTTCCCCAATTTGGTCTTTCGGTATTCATGTCCTTTAAAGGTTTGTTATCAGGGTCCAACCTTACTTTGTTTTCTATAAGTTTTCTAACAAGTAATGTAACTATTCCATACTGATGTTTTTTCGGCAGAGTCTTTTCATCTGGTATTAATCCTCCATCTAGATCTCTACCAAAACATAAATGTAGCCCTATGCCAAAAGTTAGGCCCCATATACTTTGATTTGGATCTAGTTTTCTATAAGGGTTAAATTCCTCTGCATCAATCCCAAAAATTTCCTTATCTCTATTGGCGGTATGCAAGTCCATAATGAGAAGATCATCCTGATTCATCCTGATCTCTTTATCAAGCTCAATAGGGCATGTAGGCTTTCTCCAAGCAACAGGACTGGCGGGGTGCAATCTCATGCTTTCATGTACGCATCTCTGTAAAAAGATCGGGTCGTTATAGATTTTTTCTTTATCTTCTGGATGTTTCTCCATCCATTCAAAAATTTCATGCAGGGCATGAACCATTGAATTGGCTGTGCTATGAGAACCAGCCTGAAGATAAAAAGCTATTTCCCTCTTAATAAGATCATCATCCAAGTTAATTCCATCTACATTCCTAAGCAGTACAGTCAACACATCCCTAGGAAGATCATCCTCATTAACTTTCTTATCGTTAAATTGTTTTAAAATTTTCAATCTTCTGTTTTTAGAAGGTATTAAAAATTTTTCTTCAAATACCCCTAAGGCTTCCGTAACTTCCATATTAACTTCATCATGCGGTCTCTTAGAGTGGACTAATGTTGCACCCTGACTAAAAATTTTTACAAGAGTTAATAAATTTTCGGTCTCTTCAGGAGTTTTTTTAAATCGATCTATCCCTGCGAAGTCTGCAGTAAGATTCATTGTTATTCGGTATCCAAAATCAATAAGATCTGCTGAACCGTTCTTTAGAAAAGGAAATATAGTCTCTTCTAAAGTTTTTGGAAAAAGCTCGTGCTCATAATACTTAAAAAAATCTCTTTGAAATACTTTATGTTCTAGTTTTCTTCTTTGGTGATGTTCTTGTCCATGCAGTGTTAAGAGGACTCCTTCCATAATAACTTTACCTTCATCATATAGGGCTTGTTTGAGATCTCTATTAACAAGAGCTTTTTTGATAGTTTGATAGTCTGAGGTTTCAAATTTTGTCACTATTTTAACCCACAGGGTCAATTAAAATAGGGTAATAACCCCAATTAGGTCTTTTGGTCTTTTCATCCATTTTTGGTGAGTCATCTGGGTTTGGAATAGCGTTATAACTAAGTAAAGTTCTCATTATCATTGTAACAGTTCCATATTGATGATTATTCGGATCTGTATCTTTTTTAGCGACAACTCCTGCAGCCAAGTTTCTTCCTATACATGAGTGCATTCCTAAACCAAATGATAGTCCATAAATATTTTGTCCATCCGGAGTTTTTCTCTTTGGATTAAATTCCTTTGCATCTTTTCCGAAGATTTCTTTATCCCTATTTGAATTATAAAGGTCAATAATGACTTTATCCCCTTCTTTTGCGTCTTGATCGTTGGGTAGACTTACGGGACATATTGGTTTTCTCCATGCAACAGGACTTGAAGGATGAAGCCTGGTGCTTTCATGAACACATCTTTGCAAAAAGATCGGATTTTTATAGATGTTATTTTTTTCATCAGGATGCTTATTTAGCCACTTCATGATCTCATGAAAAGCATGTACTAGAGAATGAATAGATGTCTGAGCGCCAGCGAGTAAATAAAAAGCGACTTCTCTCATAAGGACATCATGGGGTAGACTCAATTCATCCTCATTCAACAAAAGAATTGTTAATATATCTTTCGGTAAATCGTTGGGGTCATCATTATTATTGATTAACAATTTTCGTGTTTCAATTGAAGGACCTAAAAATCTTAAATCAAATTCTTCAAGAGCTTTTTTTACCTCTAATTTAACTTCATCATGGTTACGTGTTGAATGAGCTAGAGTTGCTCCTGAGGCGAACGTCTTTAACATTCTGAGAAGCATCTCGGTTTCTTCTTTGGATTTTTCAGGTCTATCAATACCAGAAAAATCCGCAGTGAGATTTAACAAAACTCTAAACCCAAAATCTACCAAATCTAGTTTCCCTGCTCTTTTGAAAGGCTTTAA
>CETA01009727.1_pt1 | contig 14439 bp, 14 predicted proteins | sample 531251 | NCBI WGS metagenome assembly CETA01 (sample SAMEA2622362, study PRJEB7988) | marine metagenome | biome: marine biome (ENVO:00000447); feature: mesopelagic zone (ENVO:00000213); material: "saline water (ENVO:00002010), including plankton (ENVO:xxxxxxxx)" | depth 380 m
AAAACATAAGCCTGCAAAAAAGCTACTAAAATTTCTAAACCGGTTAATGCGACTGAAAAAGTCAGTGGCAACCAACCAGCAACCAGACCAAGACTGATTACAAATCCACCAAAAACTTTTAACATTGTATGACCAGCCATCATGTTAGCAAACAATCTAACTGAAAGGCTAATCGGTCTGCTTAAATAAGATATAATTTCTATTATCATTATTATTGGCAACAAAACGATGGGAACACCGCTAGGTACAAATATTTTTAGATATTTAAATCCGTGAATTACAAAACCCAAAATAGTAACACCGATGAAAATGAACATTGCAAAAGCTAAAGTTACGATAATGTGGCTGGTAACTGTGAATGAATAGGGTAGCATTCCAATCATGTTGCAAAACAAAACAAAAATAAACAAACTAAAAATAAAAGGAAAATATGGTTTCGCTTTTTTACCAGCGGTATCATTAATCATCTTCCCAATAAAGTTATAAAGTATTTCAGATATTAATTGAATTTTTCCAGGAATTATTTTTTTTTCCTTGGTTCCAAATAATAAAAAAAGCAATATGAATATAGCGCTCAACAACATAAAAAGACTAGCGTTTGTAAAAGATAAATCGATTCCGTTTATTTTTATTTCCGGCCCAATCTTGTGAACACTGAATTGGTGCATTGGGTTTGTAGCCATAATTTAATCCCTGTTTTTCTGCATTCTTTTTGCAGCTTTGATCACGTTTAAAATCCCAGCCACGGAACCAAAAAGAAAGAAGATAATTATTAATATTGGTTTAGTACCAAACCAATTATCCAAAATAAACCCAATAATTGATCCCACTACAACTGCGGCAACAAGTTCGGTTCCAAGCTTAAATGCATTTCCAAGAAAAATGCCTTTTTCGCCATTATCTTTTGTATTTTTATTTTGTAATTTAGACTTTGCAATCTTAAGGCGAGTTTCTAGATCTTCAGGGTTAGTCATTTAGTTGTTAAGCAACCATTTCTTCTGCTCTTTCCAGATTTACAGCTACTAATTTACTAATACCTTTCTCGGGCATTGTAATACCATATAGCCTGTTCATTTTTGACATGGTTAAAGCATGGTGAGTTATAATTACAAACTTAGTTTTTGTAATTGAAGTTAATTCTTCCAGCAAGGAACAGAAGCGAGTTACGTTTGCATCATCCAAAGGAGCATCAACTTCATCTAGAACGCAAATTGGTGATGGATTTGTTAAAAAAATAGCAAAAACTAAAGATAGAGCGGTTAAAGCCTGTTCTCCACCAGACAGTAGAGTAATAGACTGCAATCTTTTTCCTGGAGGCGATACTAACATTTCTAGACCTGCCTCAAGAGGGTCTTCGGAATCAACCAACTCCAGTTTTGCATTACCTCCATTAAAGAGTTTTACATATACTTCGTTAAATTTTTTATTTATTTTTGAGAATGCATCTAAAAGTCTTTCACGGCCTTTTTGGTTTAATTCGTTTATACTTGATTTTAATTTAATAATTGCTGAAACCAAATCAGCTCTATCATCTTCCATTTTTTTAATTGAAATTTTGAATTTTTCCGTTTCCAAATCTGCTCTTAAATTTACAGAACCTAACTCTTCTCTGCTTTTTTTCATTTCGGTTAACTTTTTTTCTTCCTCCTCAATAGAAGGTAATTCATCAGAATTAGCAAAATCAGTAATTGAAAATAAATTATTAACATTTTCTACCTTCAATTCTTTTTTAACTACATATATTAAATCCATTTTTCTTTGATCAATGCCTTCAACCGTTGCTTCGAATCTTGCTTTATTTTCTCTTAAAACAGCAAACTTCTCTTGTTTTGACTTTAAATCTTCGCTTGTAGTGCTGTATTTTTCTTCTGCTTTCTGTATCTCAATTTCTAATTCTTCATTTTGTTTCTTTGTGTTTTCTAAGTTTTGTAGGTTTTGACCTTTGTTTATAGCGATTTTTTCAGGATTTTTTTGATTTTCTTCTAATTCTTTTTCTATTTTCTTTCTTCTTTCTGTTAATTCTAGAATCATTTTTTCTGAATTCAGTTTTAAGTCTTTCCAATTTTCCAATTCTTGATCAATGTTTTTAATTCTCTCTTTCCTTTTTATCGAGTCACTTTTAATTGTCTCATTTCTACCAAAATATACAGCATATTCTTCTTGGGATGATGTTATCTTATTAACTAATAGTTTTAATTTTTCAAAAACATCTTTCGTAAGTTTTTTATCGGAATCAATATAGGTTTCTATTTCATTTATTAAATTATCTAATTGTTTTTGTAATTCTTTTAATTTGCTACTTGAGGAATCGAGATCTAACTTAGACCTAGACTCTGTTTGAAACAGCTCTTTTTCTGTTTTAAGCAATTCGTTCTTTTCTTCTAAAATTCTTTTTTCATTTAAAGAAGCATCTAATGATATACTTTTCTCTCTCTCTAGATCTGAGTCTATAGTTTTGATATTGCCGAGAAGCTTCTTGTTTAAATCTTTAATTCTTTCCTCTTCTTCCTGTAGACTTGTTACTTCTAGGTTTATTTTTTGAAGTTTAGAAAGGTTTTCAATTTTTTTATCTTTTAGCGGTTGTAATTTTTTATTTTCTTCCTCAATTAAATTATTGGTATGTTCTATGTCCGTTTTTAGAGAATTTATTTCATTATTAATTTCCCCCGATTTGTCTTTAATTTGACTTTTTTCTTTTTCAATATCTTGAATTTTTAAATAATAGAGTCCTGCTTCAATAGATTTTATTTTTTGCGAAATGTCTCTATATTTTGTTGCTTCTTCTGCTTGTTTTTTTAAGTTGTCTAATTGTTTTTCTTGTTGTTTTTTTAATTCATCTGCTCTTTTGAGGTTATTTTCCGCAGCATTGAGTCTTGTTTCGGCTTCATGCCTTCTCATGTGTATACCTGAAATTCCTGCGGCTTCCTCCAAAACAGATTTTCTTTCAGAAGGTTTTGCAGTTACTATCATTCCTATTCTTCCTTGACTGATTAGAGACGGAGAGTGTGCTCCAGTTGATAAATCTGCAAAAAAAGTCTGGGCATCTTTAGCTCTAACTTCTTTTCCGTTCATAAAATATTTTGAGCCTTTTTCACGCTCAATCCTCCTTTTGATTTGAATCTCATCCAACTCTATATACTTGCCCTGTCCTTCTCTACCGGAATTATCTATGGTTATACAAACTTCAGAAATATTTTTCTGCGGTCTGTTTGAAGTTCCAGAAAAAATAACATCTTCCATCCCTGATCCTCGCATGCTCTTAGCCGAGGTTTCGCCCATGCACCATCTTAAAGCTTCAACGATATTTGATTTTCCACAACCATTTGGGCCAACAATTCCAGTCAAACCATCTTCAATAAAAAAAGCTGTTTTGTCAAAAAATGATTTAAATCCAGATAGTTCTAATTTTTTAAATTTCATAAAACATTATAGAAATTTTTTTATTGCTTTTCTAAAATCCTCATAATTATGTTTTCCTTCGTATTTTTTTTCATTAATAAAAACAGTTGGCGTTGATTTTATAGAATACTTTTTATTTCCATTTATTCTTTCCTCTAGAATTTTGTCTTCTAATTTTTCATTTTTTAAACAACTATTACTTTTATCATCATTTAAGTTGTAATCGTTTGCAATTTTTATCAGTTTTGAGTTAATACTGTTAATATCCGAGCCACTTGCCCAACTATCTTGCTTTTCATAAAGTTTACTTAAAAAATCTAATCTTTTCTCTTTACTTTCAACACATCTTATAACTTTTTCAGCATTTAATGCAGCTAAGTCCAAAGGAAAGCCATGATGTTCAAATTTAACATTATTTGTATCAATGAATTCTTTTTTTAGCTTCTTGAAGATTTTGCTATGAAAATTTGCACAATGAGGACAAGTCAAAGAAGAAAAGACCTTCACAGTTACTTTTGCGTCCTTACTTCCAATTGATATTAGATTATTATTTTCAGATCCATTTACGTGAAAATTATTAAAGATAAGTATAACTATAAAAAAATAAAATAATGAATTAATTTTTGACATACGGTTTCTATTTCTTTCTATTAAAAACATTTATCAGATCAGTAAGATTTTTTTTTAAATTAGAATCTCCAATTTTCTCAACTTTCCTTTGTAATCTGGCTTTCTGATTTTCATTAAAATGATATTGTCTTTTCTTATTAATTTTTTCTTTGATCAAAACAATTCTAATATCCTTTATGAATTGGTATCCAAAAAAAGCATTTATTTTATCAACAATATCTTTTTTGCTATATTCAACAAGAATCTGGTCACCGTGAAAAACATTCAAAACCAAAATTCCGTTCTTAAGCTCCCTATCTGTTTTGACGGATTTTGGGTAACAAACGCTAGAAATTTTTTTTCCAACCAAGTTAGACCAATTGTAGATTATGCTTGAATAGTTGTGACCGCCTTTTTTTAGGATTGTTTTTAAACCACGCGGCAATGAATTTGATACCGTTCTAAGTCCTTGAATAGAATACATGGATTTATTAATATAGATTTTTTTATAATGCATATTAAAACTAATTTACCAAAAAAAATAATTACTTGGTATGATAATAATAGGCGATCTTTACCTTGGCGCGTACCGTTTAAATCACCTAGAAAGCTTTATTACAGATTATTAAGCGAGTTTATGTTGCAGCAAACTCAGGTAAAAACTGTAATTCCTTATTTTGAAAGATTTACAAAAGAAATTAAAACTTTAAAGAAACTTTCTACAACTAGCGAAAGAAAAATTCTTAAATTTTGGGAGGGTCTGGGCTATTACAGAAGAGCAAGAAATTTACTTACCACAGCAAAAATTATTGTTAACCAAAAAAAATCAATACTACCCAAAACTTTAATTGCTATTAAAAAACTTCCAGGGGTAGGGGACTATACTGGAAACGCTTTATTAGCCCTGGTTTACAATCAACCCCGATTAGCTTTAGATGGTAACGTCAAAAGGGTTTTCTCTAGAATACTAAATAAACACGAAAGAAAATTAGATTTTGAAAATATAATTGAAAAAAATAAGAAAAAATTATTTTACTCAAAAAGAAATTCAGATTTAGTTGAAGCCATGATGGAATTTGGTGCCTTGATCTGCAAACCCAAAGAACCTAATTGCAGAATTTGTCCTATTAATAAAGTTTGTAAATTTCGTAAATCTAATAGGCATATTAAATTAACTGACACAATTAGATCAAATAAAAAAAGCTATAACATTTTCTGCTATCTGAATAAAAAAAAACAAATTGGTTTAACAAATAAAAATAAATTAGGTTTTTTAAAAGAATACAACCTGCCAATAATAAAAGAAAAATTAAATAAACACAAATTCAGAAATTGGAATTTTTTGTGTAATTATAAAAATTCTATTTCAAACAAACAATTAGATATAGATTTATATTATAAATTTTCAAATAAAATTCCAAAAGACTTAAATTGGTATTCTCTATATAATAATAGAGAATTTATACCGACGTTTACTAAGAAGATATTTAGACAAGTAGAAAATTTATATTAATGAAAAAAAGAATTGCAATAATAGGATCTGGTATTGCTGGTTTAACTGCCGCAAATCTATTCAAGATGAATTCTGATTTTGAGGTGATGGTTTATGAAAAAGAAAAAATATTAAGTCTTGAAGAGGGTTATGGAATACAATTGGCCCCCAATAGCGTTTCTATTTTAAATAAAATAGGATTTTCTAATATAAGCAATGATGATTTTTTTAATCCTTCAAAATTAAACTTTTATTCTATTGATAATAATAAAATTTGTGATTTAAACTTAGCTAGATTTAACAGAGATACAGTTAAATACACTACCCTGAAAAGAGCCACTTTGATTGAATTTTTGAAGAATAGTTTATTTGAAAAAAATATTAAGTTTGGAAAAGAAGTTAAAAAAGTTTCAAAAATTAAAGACAGACTATTAATTAATTTTACTGATAATACAAACGATCTAGTAGATTTTATAATTGTTTCGGATGGTGTTTTTTCCAGAACAAAATTAATAATTGAAAATAAAAATATCAAACCTCATTACAATGGATCAATTGCCATTAGAACAATAATTAGATCCTCAGAAGGGCTTAATTACGAAAGTGAAAATGTGTCACTAATAATGTTTCCGAAAGCACACATTGTTATTTATCCAATAAATAAAAAAAATGAGTTCAATCTAGTTTGTGTTTTAAGACAAAAGTTATTCCAAAATAAAGATATACATTCAATAATTAAAAAGGAAATATTATCTCAAAATAAAAGTTTAGAAAACTTATTCAAAGGCCATCTAGAGTCATGGCCAATTTACACAACAAGAAAACCTTCAAAGTCAATTTATGAAAATGTACTTTATTTAGGAGATGCTTTTTATACATTTATTCCAGCAATAGCCCAAGGCGCATCACAATCCATTGAGGGAGCAAACGAATTATTTAATTTATTATCTAAAGATACAAAAGAGATACAAAGTCTTTATTTTAAAGAAAGATTAAAAAGAATCAGGCTGATCAATAGAAGATCTCAATTAAATTATTTTTCTTTTCATTTATCAAACTCCACGATGATTCAAGCTAGAAATTTTATGTTAAAAAAGATCACAAATAGTCGGAAATTTTTAGATAAATATTTGGGGAATATTTATAAGATAATCTAGGAAGCTGGCCTTAATCTTTCTCTTAATTCATCAATCGGTTTTAAATTATTACCCGACTGATAATGCCAGTAGGTCCAACCATTACAACTTTCTGCTCCTATTATCTTCGCTGCAACCTTGTGGATTGAGCCTTCAGTTTGTTGGCATTTTAAACTACCATCGACCATAATTTTCGCATTATATTTCTTTTTTTGATCAAACAATAATGTTCCTGGCTTGATCAGTCCCATTTCAATTAAAGACCCAAAAGGTACTCTTGGTTTAGATTTATTATTTTGAAGTGTGTCTAGATAATTATCTTCTATAACGTTTGTTTTATTTATTCTTTGATATGCGGCCGTGAAATATTTCTTATCTTTTTCTATGCCAAAATATTGTCTGCCTAATTTTTTTGCGACAACCGCGGTAGTTCCTGTGCCCAAAAATGGATCAAATATTACATCACCTTTGTTTGTTGTTGCTAATATAATTCTATACAGTAAAGCCTCAGGTTTCTGTGTTGAATGAACTTTTTTTCCATTCTTTTTTAATCTCTCTTTTCCGTTACAAATAGGCAATGTCCAGTCAGATCTCATTTGCAAATCATCATTTAAGCATTTTAAAGATTGGTAGTTAAATGTGTATTTAGATTTTTTATTTTTTGAAGCCCAAATTAAAGTTTCGTGTGCATTAGTAAATCGCGTTCCTTTAAAGTTTGGCATTGGATTGTTTTTTCTCCAGATAACATCATTTAGTATCCAGTAATTTAAATTTTGTAAGTGATAACCCAATCTAAAAATATTGTGATAAGTACCAATGACCCAAATGGTGCCATTATCCTTTAAAATTCTTTTGCATTCTTTTAGCCAAGATTTGCAAAAGTCATCATAATGTTTAAAGTTTGAAAATTGATCCCATTTATCATTAACGCCGTTCACTTTGCTGTCGTCAGGTCTTTTTAACTTTTCTCCGATTTGCATGTTGTAAGGAGGGTCAGCAAAAACTAAATCAAAGGTTTTGTCTGGAATCTTTTTTAATATTTCCAAAGAGTTTCCATTCACAATCTTATTAGAAAATTTTGACATTATTGAATTCAACCCGAAATTGAATCCACGGTCAAATTTTTTTTTTAAAAAAATTGAGTCTATAGTGTGTTGATGATTCCTATTTAGACAAGATGTTGTATACGGGTCTATAGCTCCTTCTATGGTAGTCTGTAACTCCAAATTTTTTTAAGGCTCCCAAATGTTGCCAAGTGCCATAGCCAAAATTTTTGTTCCATCTGTATTGTGGAAATTTGTTTCCTAATTTTATCATATAAAGATCCCTATAAACTTTTGCCACAATGGAAGCTGCAGAAATGCATTTAATTTTTTGATCTCCCTTGATGACTGTTTTAGAGTTCTTTATCTTTTTTGGCGCGTGGGTTCCATCAATTAGAAAAAGATGAGGTTTCTTCTTTAATTTTTTTGCAGCTCTTTCCATTGAAAGCAGGGTAGCATTAAAAATATTATATTTATCTATTTCGTTTACGGATGCTAAACCAATGGCATACCAGGAATTTTTTTTTATATGTTTTGCAATTTCTATTCTGTCTTTAAATGAGATGGTTTTTGAATCTTTTAAAAATTTTTTATTGATGCTTTTTTTTAAAATAAGAGCACATGAAATCACAGGACCAGCCAAACAACCTCTTCCAACCTCGTCTACGCCTGCAAGAATTTTGTTAGCCATTTAATTTTATTTTCAATTCAGACATTTTTTTTCTGATCATTTTTAAATCTTTCCAAGCATGCTTTTTTTGATCTGGCTGTCTCATTAGAAAAGCGGGATGGAAAGAAGCAATTACTTCTGGATTAACACTACCAATTTTTTTATTCACCCATTTTCCTCTAGCCTTAGAAATCACTACCTCATTACCCACAAGCGCATTTAACGCTGTGCTACCAAGTAATAATAAAATTTTTGGATTAATTAACTCTATATGTCTTACAAGAAAGGGAAGGTATCTTTCTATTTCTTTATCTGTTGGTCTTCTATTCATTGGAGGTCTAAAATTTACTACATTTGAAATATAAACATTTTTTCTGTTAAGCTTGATAGCTTCAAGCATTTTATCGAGAAGTTTTCCTGCCCTGCCTACAAAAGGTTTTCCTTCCTTATCTTCATTAGCACCAGGCCCTTCACCTATGATCATTATTTTAGCAAATGGATTTCCATCTGAAAAAACTAGGTTTGTTGCATTTTTTTTTAGCTCACAGTTTTTAATTGAATTAATCTTACTTCTCAGTTTTTCAAGCAGATTTACCTTACCCTTATCTTTTGAATTTACCATGAAGTTTTTATTAATATCTTTTTTATATCTATTTACTGATTTATTATCATACATTAGTTTATTATTAATCAGTTTATGATAGAGTTTTGTTTTATTAGTTTTAAAATTAGATTTTTTCATATTTATGAAACTTTACTATTTTGTTTTTAGACTGGCATTATATACCTTTATTTTTTTAGGTATATCCAATTCGTCATATTCAAAAATATTAGATTTCAATCAAGACGCTAAAAATATTTCTAACTATTTTTCTGGAACGATATCTTTCGATGATTTTGATTATTTAAGCGCTAAGAAATTCTTTAATAATCTTGATGAGTCTGAAAAAACTAATGAAAAATTTTCATCAATGTTTATTCAATCTTTAATAAATTTAGAAAAATACAATGAAGCTTATTCCTATTCTAAAAAATTGGAGAAGAAGAATTTATCAAATTTTGAAAGCAATCTTGTTCAAGGTTTATTTCAATTTAAAAATGAAAATTATAGCAAAGCAAAATTATACTTTGATAAACTCAAGCCAACTTTTGAACATCAATTAATTTTTAATCCCTTAAAAATTTCATTGATAAATTGGTCAGATATTTCAGCTTCAAATAGCAGACAGAGCATTGATTTAATAAAATCCATTCCTTCTAATTATGGAAACTTTAAATTTATACAAGAGGTTTTTGCACATTGTTATTTTGATACTTCTGAGACAGAAAAAAAATTTAATAAGATTATCAAAAATGAAAGAGATACATTTTATAGATACAATTTCTTTTTTGCCAATTATTTGGTCAGAAAGGGAAAACATGAAGAAGCAGAGTTAATTGTTAATTTAACTACAAAAAATTTTCCCAGAAACTTATTAATAAATCAATTAGGAGAAACTATAAAAAATAAAGAAAAAAATAAAAACGAATTTACCTGTGAAAACCCCCAACATATTCTGGCAGAAATATTTTACGCTTTTGCGAATGCTCTTTCTGGTCAAAGAAACTATAAATTATCAAACTTCTATATTAATTTTTCCAAATATTTGAACCCACATTTTTTATCCTATAATGCTTTGCTTGCTGAAAATTTTGTTATGTTAAAAAAATATGATGAAGCTAGAAAAATTTACAAAAAATTATTTCATGGAGGATCTTTTTACAAGTGGCATTCTAGTAAAGAAGTTGCTTTAATATTAGAAGATCAAGACAAAAAAAAAGAAGCAGCAGATTTTTTGTCAGAAGCTTACAAGAATATAAACATTAGTCTTTATAGGACTTTTGATTTAGCAAATTTTTTGAGGGGCCATGAGAGATATGAGGAATCAATAAAGTTGTATTCTGAAGTTTTGTCAAAAATTGATAAAGACCATACGCTTTATCCAAGAGTTTTAGATAGAAGAGGAACAGCGTATGAAAGAATTGGAAACTGGGAACTTTCTGAAAAAGATTTACTCCTATCACTAAAAATTCGACCTGACCAAGCATACACGATAAATTATTTAGCTTACTCTTGGATCGAAAAAGACAAAAATACCAACAAAGCTCTTGTAATGTTAAAAAGAGCAAATGATTTAAAAAAAAACGATGGTTATATCACTGACTCTTTGGGATGGGCTCTATACAAGCTTGAAAATTTTTCAGAGGCCAAAATTTACTTGGAGCGTGCTATTAAAATTATGCCGGACGATCCTATCGTTAACGATCATTTTGCTGATTGTTTATGGATGAATAATAAAAAAATTCAGGCGCGATATTATTGGGAATATGTTTTAACCTTGGAAGACACTGAAAAAGAATTAAGACAAAAGATTGAAAATAAATTATTGTTTGGCCTAGAAAAAAGTTAAAAATACTATTTATGGGCAAGGCAATTTTGAAATCTTATTGTAAAATTAATTTATCTTTAAATGTTGGTAAAAAAAATAAGAAAAGAAAACTACATAATATTCAATCTTTAGCTTGCCTAATCAATTTACATGACGAAATAGAAGTAAGTAGGATTAAGGCTCAAAAAGACAAAATCAAATTTTCTGGAAGATTTAGTGGCGATGTTAAGAAAAAAGATAATTCAGTAAATAAATGTCTTTTGCTATTGAGAACCAAAGGAATGATAAAAAGAAATCATAATTATAATATTTTAGTTAGAAAGAATATTCCGGTTTTCTCAGGATTTGGAGGGGGCTCCAGTAATGCAGCTACTTTAATAAAATATTTTACAAAAGGAAGAAAGCTGCTTGAAAAAGATAAGTCTTACTTTTCAAAAAACCTAGGGTCAGATTTAAGATTATTTTTTAGCTCTAAGCAAATTTTTCAAAAAAACTTGAACCAAATAATTGATTTGAAAAGGAAACTTAAATTTTATTTTGTTTTAGTTTATCCATTTCTTAAATCGTCTACGAAATATGCATACTCAAAAGTGAAGGTCTACAAAAATTTAAAAGCAAACGATCTTTATAAGAGAAACTCAAAATTAAAGATTATTGAAAATTTAAAGTATCAAGAAAATTCTTTAGAAAAAATCGTGATCTCAAAATTTCCTGTAATACAAAAAATTTTACTTGAACTGAGGGTTGCCAAAAACTGTCAATTTTCTAGACTTACTGGATCGGGCTCTGCATGTTTTGGGGTATTTTTAACAAAAAAGAGTGCTGATTTGGGATTAAAAAAAATTAAAAAAAAATTTCCTAAATTTTGGTGTGTTGTTGGTAAAACTATTTAAATTTGTTTTTTTGTGGTATATCAAAAACTGAATTGGGGCGTAGCCAAGCGGTAAGGCAGTGGTTTTTGGTACCACCATCCTAGGTTCGAATCCTAGCGCCCCAGCCAGACGAATATGAGCATTTTATCAGCTATAGAGAAATTGTTTTTTCCTTTCTATAAGTCAAAAAATATAAAGAAAATTTTTAGCACATTAAATTCAGGTGGAAAGAAATCACAAGCCATGTTTGTTGGAGGCTGTGTAAGGAAATATTTACTTAATGAAAAAATCGGTGATATTGATATTGCAACAGTTTTAACTCCAGACCAGATAATAAAAAAATTTGAAAATTCAGATACTGTAGTAAAAAAAACTGGAATTGAGCACGGTACATTAACGCTTGTTTTAAAAAATCAGCATTTTGAAATTACCACACTCAGAAAAGATATTTCTACCGACGGAAGACACGCAACAGTTTCTTTCACCGATAACTGGGATGAGGATTCTAAGAGAAGAGATTTTACAATTAACGCCATCTATCTTAACCAAAAAGGCAGTATATTTGACCCTCAGTCTGGAGTTTCTGATCTTAAAAACAAAAAAATAAAATTTATTGGCGACCCCAATAAAAGAATAAAAGAGGATTATCTAAGAATTTTAAGATTTATAAGATTCTCAATTGAATACTCAAGCTTTGATTTTGATAGAGACGCTTTAAAAGCTATTCAAATAAATTTGGACGGTATTACAAAATTATCCAAAGAAAGGATTTATGATGAGCTAAATAAGATTTTAAAATTAAAAAATTTTGAAGAGATTTACAAAAATAAAACATTTTTTGATATTTTTAGATTAGTTTTTCCAGAGTTTAAATATATTGAAAGAACTAAAAATTTTTCAGCTATAAGAAATTTAAAAATAAAAATACTCGAAAGAGACAATATTTTAGCTTTACTTTTGGTGGATGGATCAAATAACCACGAATACTTTTCTCATAAATATAACGTTTCTAATGAAACCAGAGATTACCTTAATTTCTGTGGTAGTAATTTTAAAGAGGCAAAACGAGACAAGAATTTTTTTAAAAAAGATTTAAAGAAAAATATTTTTTATCATACCAAAAAGAAAATTAAATCTTTGTTTTTAATTTGCAGTATAGCAAAAACAAATTTTAATCCAAAAGAATTGGCTACTATGTTTTTAAATATTGACAATATGTCTATTCCAAAATTTCCTATTGCTGGAAATTATTTATTAGACAAAGGTGTAAAAAGTGGAAAAGGAATGGGGCAAGCTATTAAAGAAATCCAAAAAAAATGGGTAGAGAATAATTTTAGTTTAGATGATGACGAGTTAACCAGGATAATAAAAAAATTTAAATAATCTAAATATATTTTACTTCTAGAATCTCAAAATTTTTCTCTCCTGAAGGTGTGTTTACAGTTACAAGTTCTTTTGCAGCTTTTCCGATAAGCGATTTTCCCATCGGTGATCTGAAATAGATTAAATTTTTGCTTATATCGGCTTCATCTTTTCCAACAATTTTAAACGACTTTTTATTTTCATTTTCTAAATCTTTTACAGTTACTGTTGAGCCAAAAATAATTTTTCCTGTATTTTGTATTTTTGATACGTCAATTACATTTGCTCTTGCTATGATGTCATTTATTTCCAAAACTCTTCCTTCGATATGTCCCTGTTGTTCTTTGGCTGCGTGATATTCCGCATTCTCTTTGAGATCACCATGAGCTCTAGCTTCGGCAATGGCAGCTACCACTTTTGGTCTTTTATTTTTTTTTAAATCTTCCAATTCTTCTTGAAGCTTTTTTAATCCTTGAGTAGTTACAGGTTCTTTTTCCATTTTATCTATTTTTGATATAAAGGTGGAAGTGACATAAAAATTGCGTCAATATTTCCACCGGTATTTAAACCAAATTTTGTACCCCTGTCATATAGTAAATTAAATTCCACATACTTTCTTCTTTTAAAAAACTGATCACTTTTCTGTTTTTTGTTCCATTTTAAGAATAATTTTCTATTAATCACATCTCTAGATAATACAAGAAAGCATATTCCAAGTTCTCTAACAAATTTAAAATTTTTTTTCCAGTCCTTATATAAATAATCAAAGAAAATTCCGCCTATTCCTCTTGGTTCTTTTCTGTGCTTTATATAAAAATATTTGTCACACCATTTTTTATAAATAATGTAGTTTTTTTTATTAGATTTACACAGCTTTTTCAATTTTTCATGAATGAAAAATTTTTCCTTTTTATCCCTATAGCTAGGTGTTGCGTCCATGCCACCACCAAACCAACTTTTTGAAGTTACAATAAATCTTGTGTTGAAATGTAATGCTGGGATTTTAGGGTTTTTCATATGAGCCACAATCGATATTCCGGATGCCCAATAAGAAGAACTATTTTCTGTTCCAGGAATCTTGGATTTAAAATTTTTTGGGAAGATTCCCTGGACTTCTGAATAATTAATACCAACCTGGTCAAATATTTGCCCTTTCCTTAAAATATAATATTGTCCACCCCCATCCCTAGGATTTTTTTTGTTCCAGATTTTTTTTTTAAAGGTTGAAGGTTTAATTTTTTTTCTTTTTGCAGCTTTTCTTTCAATTTCCCCAAATTCTTTACATATTTCCCATTGCAGGTACTTAAACCATTCAGATGCTATTTTTTTTTGTGTTTCTAAATTTAGTTTCATTTAAAATAACTTTCTTGTTTATAAGGCCAAAACTTAACATTTTAGCGTGTTTTCATGTGTCATTCTGACCCGGG
>CETA01119596.1_pt1 | contig 14369 bp, 29 predicted proteins | sample 531251 | NCBI WGS metagenome assembly CETA01 (sample SAMEA2622362, study PRJEB7988) | marine metagenome | biome: marine biome (ENVO:00000447); feature: mesopelagic zone (ENVO:00000213); material: "saline water (ENVO:00002010), including plankton (ENVO:xxxxxxxx)" | depth 380 m
TACAGTTACCTTTGCCCTTGTTAGAACAGAACTTAGCGTTGCTGTGTGCGTCTGGCATAGGCGTGTCACACTGCAGGCATCGTTTGCCTTCGTAGTTGATCCAGATGTCAGTGATGCACACAATGCCTGTACGCTTTTCTTGTTCGCGTAATTCATTTGACTTTTGCTTGTCCTGGCACTTCTTGGATGCCTGGTGCTCTTTCATGCCCATGCGAGACACTCGTCTGCCACACAGGTTGCAAGGTACCCGTTCACGCTTGTACTCTTGTGCTCGACGTTCTTCGTCGCGTTTGCGTTGCTCTTCGGCTTCGCGTTTCAGTCGTGCCTGAAGCTTCTGCTCTTGCTCATGCTCGTACTCGGTCCAGATAGAACCCAGGGCCTGACGAGCCTGTAACATGCGACAATCTTCTTCGTGTTCAGTGTCGCCGTGTTCGGCATTAGCATGGCAATGAGAGCAGTAGATGTACGTGCGACCGTCGTACTCGGATTCGTACGTCGACTCTTCTTTTGCGATGTCGAGCAATATCTGTTCTTGTAACGATAACTGTTTCATCAGTTACTCCTTGTTCCTAACTGTGTGTACATAATAGCACACACAGATCAGAATGCAACCTTTTTTACGAGTGCCTTGCTCGTTCTATTTGCATACCCTTGATTACAGCATGCACCATATACATGCCTGTCAAGAAGTTCATCCAAGCTTGACCGTGTGGTGCTTGTTGGATGATTATTGCTGCCACGATACTGTGCAGTATCAATAACAGTGTGTACCAGCCAGTGTAAAGGTCTTTACGATCCTTTACACCTTCGTATTCGTCGAACACGTTAATCAGCTCGTATGCAGTAATCAGAGTGACTAATCCGGATATCAGTTGACCGAACCAGTTGTCGAACAATGTCAAGGACAAAAGCCCGGCACTTACCGCAAAAGCAAATAGTGCCGAACGAATTGTTTTAGCCTGATCAGATGTCATGTGTCCTCCTTAGTACCCGGCTGCTTCTGCAAAGCGATCTCTTGAGTAAGACTCTGCTTCTTCGTATTGCTTGCGTGTAATACGTGTGAAGCTCATCGGACCGTCTGCCCACTCATACGCATCATCAATTGACTCTTGGGCTTCGTGTATGTTTTTGTATGCACAGCCTGAGCCATACTCAACACCGTCGCAGTCACGACCTGAGTGGTAAAAGAATACTTCGCGACGTGTGATCACGTCCACTGCGTACTCAGCTTTCTGGCTGGCAGCTTGTTTGAAGTCGGCCCATGCACGCGGGTTGTAAGTGAAACGTGCCACTGTGAATTGACCGGCTGCAACTACCACGTGACGTTCACGGCTACCGCCAATGACAGAGATAACCTTGAGTCCTAAAAAGCGTTTGATGTTTACCATGTTCTGTACCTCGTTTCCTAACTGTGTGTACATTATAGGATAAGTGGCTGCTGAATGCAACCACTTTTTCAGTTTATTTTGCGGCAGCAAATGCCTGAGCAAATGCGTTGCTGGCTTGACGGAACTCAGCATTGCGTGCGCGTACTTCGTCCTTGCGGGCTTGCTCACGTGCATCTTCAGCTGCCTGCATGTCACGGCTCCAGTTCAGCAAGCTGTCACGATACTGTTCGAGCTCCTCGGTTGACATTGCTTCGAGTTTGCTGTAGTTACATTTGTAACCGTGTACCTCTTTGTGCAGGTCAACACAGTCGCCCATGAGCCCGTGACGAGTGTACTGTTCGATGTTGTACACGCCATACTCGGCCCACATATCCAAGTCTGCTGCAGGTACACCCCACACGACAGCACCTGACGCTTTGGCTTCTGCAATGAATGCAGCGTTGTTGGCTTCGATGTGCGCTTTAAGTTCCAGCTGCTCTTGTGTGTACTTAGACATAATGTTTACTCCGTTTCCTAACTGTGTGTATATAATAGCACGACTAGAAAAGAATGCAACCATTATTTTAAAGAATAGTAAGTTATTTCTTCGTCGGTGAGATCTAAAGGAGAGATTGTGCCAGTACTGTAATCGTCTACCCAGCCCACTATGCCGCCCAGTTCGTCAATGTACTGCTGTATGGTTTCTTTGGGCACGTAGCCGTACACGTCGTCGCCGCTGAAGTATCCGGCAGGCAAGGGTATATCCGGCATACCAACTTCGAAGCTGATGTAGTGGTGGAACTCAAGCAATGCTCTTGGACTGCAATAGTGAAGAGCAGATGCCTGAATAGAAACTGTGGCATGCCTCCATGTGCCATCTTGTGCCCTGCACATCTCCTGAAGGGCTAGCCTGGGCGACTGCTGTATCATGTCTATCAAGCCCGAAGCTTCAGCATCCAGCTCGCCGTCAGCACACTGGTCGGCAAGGGATTGTTTGTACAAATCCCTTGCCTTGCTCATATAGAATGTGAACTCTGTGTCAGACAATCTTCTTCTCTATTACTCGGTGGCGTTTATCAACTTGACAAACCGGATTGAAATCAGCACACTGGCAATGACGTAGAAGCCGAGTAGCATGCCCATCCACAGTTTATTGTGAGGGGCAAACGCTATAATTGTCACGTTTACCAGTGCTGCAAACGTGTTCCACCAAAACATGGGCCAGTTCAGCTGTTCGGGTTTGTCAAGCAGTATTGCGTCTACATCGGCCATCTTTGTAACGACAGCAAACCATATAGCAGTCACATACACAGAAACTGCGGCGGCTACGATCATGCCAAACGTGTTGTCTAACAGCATGAGTGCTGTCCCGAGTGCCATTGCTGTATCGGCTGAAATCTTTTTACCACAGGATGTGTTTAACATTGTGTTCTCCTTGTTCCTGACTGTGTGTACATAATAGCACACACAGATCGGAATGCAACCTTTTATTTGTAAACTTTAGCCGGAATAGAATACGGAAGTGGCAAGAAGCGACCCTGGTTATCCAACTCTTCAATACGCTTGCGCAGTTTGTCAAGCATCTTGCCGATGTTGGCAGCCACCTTGTCATCGTCGCCTGTGAACTTGCGAGTACGAACTTTGACTGAGTCCATTGCGTACATCGGGTTCTCTGGCTTGAGTCTACCGATTGACATTGAAGGCTCTACTGTGTATAATCCATCGCCTTTGGATTCAATAAAGAATGACACACGCAACGGATCGTTGGCAGTGATGCGATTTGGCATTTCGTCGAGACCAGCGCCCAGGAATACATGACCAACAATGACATTCTTCATCAGTATGCCGTCCTGGAAGTTGAGGGTGCCGCCTTGCCAGTTTGTGGATTTGGCTGCAAGTATTTTCTTTTTGAGTTGATCGAACATTTGTTTCTCCGTTTCCTAACTGTGTGTACAGTATAAGAGAAAAGGTAAGGGGCGTCAACCCCTTATTCTTCTTCCCACGCTTCGCTTGACCCGTAGCCACCGCCGTCGCTGATCGCCACAACAGGCTTGCCGTCCAGCATGCGTACATTTTCAATGCGACCCTTCAGTGGGTAGCTGGGCTGGAAGTGTACTTCGATGTCCTGGTCCAGGCGTTCCTGTTCTTCGTCGGACAGATTGTCGTGGTCGATTGCATGTTCCAGACCTAACATCTCTAAAATATCGTAAGCAGTCATTTCGTTCTCCTATTTCCTAACTGTGTGTACATAATAGCACACACAGATAAGAAGTCTACCTTTATTTCAAAGTTTCTGCAGCTGATTGTGCGAAGTATTCATTGAACTTGACAAGTGCTTCGTTAAATGTTTCGCATGTGGCATACGGCTGATAATTCCAGTCGCCCTCTTTCCAGAACTTGCTTACAATGTAATCGCCTGTGACAGGGTCACTGCAGATGTACATGAAGCTTCTGGGCAGTTCGACTACCAGTGGATAGTTCGACTCGTGTTCGATGTAGCCAGCTTTCAAGCAAGCCTGTACAAGAAGCTGAGTGGTAAGTGGTGTAATGATTTGCATAACGTTCTCCGTTTCCTAACTGTGTGTACATAATAGCACACACAGACGAGAAGTCTACCATTAAACGTGTTTTATTTGCGGATATTTTTCAAGTAACTCAACTAACACATTTTCGTCTGTGTCGTCAAGTTCGAAGTCGAACCATATGTTCGTGTGCTTGTCTGCACGGCTGCACAGATAGTCGAAATGGTCAACCGGCAGTTCAGTTTCGAATTCGTTGCCGTCTGCATCGGCCCACTTGGCTCCACAACGTCCGTCTACAAGTTTAACTAGACAAATCTGTGTGCCTGTGTTATGCAGTGCAATGACTGTGTTGATGTCGGTTGTGAGCGGCTTTGCGTGATACTGTCTAAGCTCTGGAATGAATGTTAACATGGTGTTGCTCCTATTTCCTAACTGTGTGTACAGTATAAGAGAACAGAAGCCTGTTGTCTACGGTTATTCGAAACTTTTTATACAAATATATGCAACACCAGCGCCAACTATGAATAACGCAACGGGGTTATATGACGTGTGTGCAAGCAATACAGCGGTGATCAAGCCTCCTGCTATACTAATACATGCGTTTGTTTTATCCATGCTTATACCCTCCTTTAGTCGCACGGAAAGGGCGCTTAAAGCGCCCTTTTCAACTTACTTGGCCTGCTTACTCTGCAATTTGCAGAGCAGCTTTCTTGCCTTTGCGTGCCTTCTCAATCAGCTCTTCAGCTTCTGCGACAGTTACGCCTTCTGCTACAGCTACGCCGTCTTTCTTGCGTACTACGTTAACTGTAGCCGGTGCAGCTTCTTCTTTTGGCTCTTCAGCTTTCGCTTTCTTAGCTTTAGCTGGCTTAGGCTCTGCTGGCGTGCGTCCGAAGTCTTCGCACAGCTCTTGCGCTACAGCGTACTTCTTGACGATGTTGTAAGTTGCAGCAGCAGACGCCAGTGTCATCTTTTGCTGTTCCATCATGTCTGCGATAACAGCTTTACGGAACTCTGTGTTGCCCAGTGTGCTACGCTCTGGCAGCTTGGCAGTGAACAGTTCCAGTGCAACTGCGCGGCTTGTGCCTGCACGGAATACCGGCTTAGTTTCAGTTGCAGTTGCTTCAGTGTTTACAGTGTTGTTAGCTTGATTAGTCATAATTGACTCCTTCTGTGTGTGTTGTGTTAACTAACTGTTGTGTACATTATACACGTTCTATTCTGTGTGTCTACCAATTTTTTAATTTTTTTGTCTAGTGCAAAGTTTTGTTCTTTGCCCTAACTGTGTGTAACTATTATAACCTACTCGGTAAGTAATGTCAACAACTTTTTTATCTTTTTTTTCAATTTAAAATAAAAAACTTTTTGACACTTGGGTAGTTCCTAACTGTGCTTATAATAGCACAGCTAGAAACGAATGCAACCTTTTTTACGAATTATTTTGGTACAGTTCTTCCAACTGCAAGGACAGATCATCTGCCATGCCGTCTTGGCCCTGCTGAACAGCATCTTCAATTTCATCGCACAGCTGATCGATTTGGCGTTGCAGTGCATCATCATTAAACATACTTGTCTCCTATTTCCTAACTGTGTGTACATAATAGCACACACAGATAAGAATGCAACCGATTAATAGCCTTCTTCTGCAACAATTTTCGCAACACGACCCCAGTCACTGCCGTACGTCTGTGCGATCCAACTGGCCCAGTTGTCTGCATTGTTCTCCATGTAGTCGTAATACTCTTCCATAGACTCGACCAAGTCCAAGTTGTCCGCGTCGTACACAGGCTCTACAATAGCAGCAGCAACGTCATAAAAGCGTTCGTGCTCAGAACTGTTGATGCCTTCTGCTGATTGTCTGCCGACAGACTCTGCAATGATTTGTGCGTAAACTTCGATGTTTGACATTTCGTTCTCCTATTTCCTAACTGTGTGTATATTATAAGATCGGAGCTGACTAATGTCAACTCCTTTTTTGGAATTAATTTTCCAGCAGTGACTCGTCGAACAGTGCCTTGTCGTAGCGTGTCAACCAAGCACCGTTAGCTTTCAGCGCACGCAAAAACACTTGACCATTGTCTTCAAATCCGATTGTGATACGCTCGGCTTCTACCACTACATCGTAGCCTGCTTCGCGGCACATCTTGACAACCTGGTTCAAGTAAGACTTCTTCCAGATGCGTGAACATGAACGTTCGATTTTGTTGTTGCTTAACATGTTTGACTTTGACATTGTGTTGCTCCTATTTCCTAACTGTGTGTACATTATACGACAACAAGAAATGAATGCAACCTTTTATTTTATTTTATTTAGGGGTTGACTGTGCTGTGCGTTATGCTATTATAAGAAACATAAAGCTACACCATGAGGATATGGGACGCGACTAGGCCACGGCCTGCCGAAATCTATCTATAAAAAATAGATCGACCGACCATAAAAAAAGGTTGACTATCAGCCAACCTTGTGTTTGAATTATGCTGTTTCTGCTTCGTACACCTTGAGCTCAACAGGCTCGAACGTTGCGACTTCTTTGTTGCAGACGTACGGTTTGTTCCACTGCCCTATGTTGATGTCAATATAGTGCGAGCGATGAAAGTAGTCAGTCATGGAGTCATCGTTGTTAAAGAACTCTGGACCTTCCATTGCTGCTTTTAACTCGTTCAAGAATGCAACCACTTTTTCGTCTGCATAGCTGTCGTCAATCCAGTATGTGTTCACGTCAATGTGCGTAGCTTTTAGCACATGGTTAAGACGATTGACATCATGCGGATCGTAAAAGTCGTTTCTGTTGCTTGCAAGCGCAGCCTTTTTCCATGCGCCCAGTATGTCCAAGTCACCTGACTTGATGTTGACTACCAGCGTTGAGTGATGACGCACTGCTATGGTGCCCTTCATACCGTACTTCTTGAGTACTGCTTTGATTGCGGGTGATAAATTCTTTTTGTCTTCTTGTGATACAAATGCCATTTTGTTTCTCCTAGTGCCTAACTGTTAAAGCTATTATAAGAAAGAAGCCAACTGATGTCAACTTCTTTTTTGGAATTATTCCTGATCAACGTAGTCGGTGTAAGCCTCCACAAAGTCAAGAAAGTCTTTTTCGCATTCGATCTGCCTGTGTTCTGGATACAGTAACTTGAGTGCCTTTTGGAAGTCTCCTGCTGTTGCGCAGTGATTGGCCTGCATGTCTAGTACCAATTGTTCAACTTTGTCATCAAACCAAAAGCCGTTTAGTATCATTTCGTTTTCCTATTTCCTAACTGTGTGTACAGTATAAGACAAAGGGTAGCACTTGTCTACCCTTTCGTGGAATTATTTTGCTGAACTTAGAAAGTAATAATCGTATCGGTATTCGACATCGAATTGCTTGCTCTTTGCATGAGTGGTCCGAAAGCCGTTGTAACAGCCATGTTCCATCAGGATTGAGTTGAGTGTGCCTGCTGCTGCTTCTTGTGCGCCTTCGTACCATGCAACTGGCTTGTCTTTGAACCAAGCGGGCAAGTACGGACACTCTGCTTTTATGCGTGCTATGATCAGCGCGTGGTGTTCGATCTGCTCTTGTAACTGCTCTACAATCTTAAGGTTACGTTTTGAAAGTTTCATGTGTTGCTCCTATTTCCTAACTGTGTGTACATATTAGCACACACAGATAAGAAGTCAACAACTATTTTAATCAATGTGCCAGATATATCCAGGTGCTAAATTAGATGCAAAGCGGTAGGCAGCATCATAGCTGCCAAATCCTGTGAAGTTTCCAAAATTGCTCACAATCGTGTACATGATTACGGCTCGTAACGATCGTGTACAGAGATTGGGTGATTAGCATAGTGTCTGCTGAACCTGCTGTCTGACGTGTACACAAACGCACCACCTGCCATTAACCATCGCTTGTCACCGCGTGGTTTGAAACAAGTGTGACCCTGCATCTTGTGCTCGATGTCAAGCACGATGTAACCATTGTTGTCGACATCTTCTTGCGTGACATGACCGTCTGGACACGGTACCACTAGCTTGTTCGCGTGCGTTACAGTCACACCATTGTTAGAGCAGTTACCGTGAGTTGGGTTGTAAACTGTTACTGGTAAGTACATATCGTTCTCCTATTTCCTAACTGTGTGTATATAATAGCACACATAGATCTGAAGTCAACCTTTTAAAGTATATCTTCGAAATCTTTTTCAGTACGCTCAACAACTTCAACAAACATTCCGCCATTGTGTTTCCACACTACTTCTTGCACTGCTTCAGTGATCTGTGCTAGTGTCTTGCCTGTGAAAGCAAAGTACAGCATGCCTGCGCTGCCAGTGATGTGATTGTAGCCTTTTATGTTCCACAGCTCTTCGACGATCGCTTCTGTGGTGCGATCGTTTGCATTTTCAAATTCTACGTGGGCGTATTTCATGTATTATTCCTATTTCCTAACTGTGTGTACATAATAGCACACACAGATAAGAAGTCTACCTTTTATTCAATATTGTGCGCATCAATTACGACAATAACATCATTACCAAACAGTATACGCAATTCTGCTGCACGATCTGCAGGGCTGTCAAATCCAGCAATCTCTCCTGTGGGCACGTCCCACACGTATGTCGTTGAGTCTTTCTCTTCTAACTCCATCCAGTCGGGCATGTTTTCAGACTCTGCTTCTGCTGTACTTGCTTTCAGCATTCTTGCAATCAGATCGTATTCGGGGATCGTAACGTAGTCGACCATGCCGGAGTTTCCTTTGTCAGCTAGCTGGTTGACTTTTGCTAACGCTTCCGGGTGTTTCTCAAGTGCTTCTTCAAGCAACAGAACCGCTGTAAGACCCAGTGCTTCGAGATATTCTTTGTTTAAGGGCTGTGTGAACATTTGTTTCTCCTATTTCCTAACTGTGTGTATAGTATAACACAAAGGATTCTCGTGTCTACCATTTTCTGAAATAAAAGTCAAAAAAAAGGCCCCGTAGGGCCTGTACAGTTAGGGAGGATCAAAAGTTATCAGCTGCCTGCTTGTTAGCAATTACTTTGACGACATTGTGCAAGTAAACAGACCTTGTGTTTACCGTATGCTCGATGTCATACTTCTTGTTGTGCTGCGTTGTAGACGGTTCTAGCAACTGTTTAGCAGCTGACGGAGTCATTAGCTCTGCCACTTGCTCTGCTGTCATTAGCTCGTTAGTATCTGCGTCAATAAAGTAACGCTTGCCTGCAGAGCGTGGGTTTGGATACGTCATGTAAACCAGCATAGGCAGACCTTTGTTGTTGGATACTGCTAGTGCCGCACAGTCTGCATCACGTGTGAATTTAGCTGCCTGTGGCTTGAATGCTGCCACTTTGTCAGCGTCTGCGCCTGCTTTGGTTGCGCTGTTCTTTACTGCGTTTTCGTACGTTGCATGCGAGCTGGAAATAACCACGTTAACCGTGCTCAGCTTGCAGATGTTGCGCTTTTCAGGCCCTTTGCTAAACTTAGCAGCAAGCTTGACAGGTGTTGCTTGCACTACGTGAGCAAACGTTGTAACTGTGTTGCGCAGGATGTTTTGTACATCAGCTGCCATTTGTACGCCGCGTGCTTCTGGTGCTTCTTGCGCATCGTTAAAACGTGCTGCGATATCTGCTACCGGAAAAGTTTGATTTGCTATTGTTACAGTAGACATTGTGCTTTCTCCTATTTCCTAACTGTTGTGTACATTATAGGATAAGAGGCAGCACTTGTCTACCTCTTTGTGCAATTATTTTGACAAAATTTCCAACAAACTTGGCGTGATGCCTTGCATAGATTCCTGTGCAGGATCAGCCTTGTAAACTTTCAAGCTACAGGGTTGAAAATAGTCCATGTCGCCTTCATCCAGTTCCACTGTGGCATTAATGCCTAGCGCTTCAAATACTGCATTTATACGTGGCACCAGTTTGTTTGCACGCTTAAAAGATACAGCATAAAACTTGATTTGTCTACCACCAATAAACTGTTGACCTTTGCGCTTTTCTCTGTACAATGTGCAGTAACCAAGTGACATTTCACCAGTCTTTTTGCCACGCAGGTTGCGTCTGTTTTGCATTAACAAGCCTTTGACAATGCTGGTAGCAATGTGCGCGTCAACACCAACCACTGGGTTTATGTGACTTTGCAGTGCTTGCTCAATGCGTGCAATGTGCTTGGGCTTGACCACACCGTCCAATTTCTGTTTTAAATCAATCATGGTATACTCCTTCTTCCTAACTGTGTACAGTATACAAAAGGTGCCAACTGATGTCAACACCTTTTTTGGTATTAATATGACAGGCGTTTGTAGCCCAGTTGCGGTGCATACATGTGAGTCTGCGAACCCAGGCCATGTGGGAAGCGATCTTTAAATGCTTTACGTGCTTCAGTCATGTTCATTTTACGTGAACGCATCAGTCCAACTTTGTGGAACTCCTGGATGGCTGCTTCGTAGTCCAGTCCAAACGCTTCCATCTCTTCGCGGCGTGCAAATGACTTGTGGCCAATGTAAATGCCCAGTGCCATTAGTCCGTGGTTGGTTAAAGTGTACTTCGACATTTGTTACTCCTGTTTACTAACTGTGTGTACATAATAGCACACACAGATAAGAAGTCTACCATTTTTTAAATATCTACGACTTTGTTGTTAAGCGGGCCGTATTGTTGCTTCCATGTGTCCACAAACTGTTTACCTACATCCAAACTCACGTAGTTGTCGCCCTGCATGCCCTGCTCGCTGTAGTCTGCGTCTGCGCCTGCTAAACCCATTTCGTTAAGCTTGTCGCGTAGCTCTTCAATAAACAGCGAGTCGGTGTAAATCAGACCGTCGTTTTCAACTTCCCATGTGTCTTCATCAAAGTGTACACACAGTTCGCCATAATCTTCGTTGTCGCCTACATACGGAAGCGAAATGCCTAACACTGTCACGCTAGTGGCTTTGCCGGACCAAAACCCGTCGCCACCTGTTTTAAGTACCCAATTAACTTTTTTCATTTGTTACTCCGTTTCCTAACTGTGTGTACAGTATACTAGGACAATTCCAATGTGTCTACTGCTTTTTTTAAAATAGGAACATCATTTTGCGGTAGTGAAAACGCGGTCAGTCTCACTGAGCAATACTGGCGGCCCTTGGCAGTGAATACTAACACACTCAGTTCAACGCCACGTGCCACGCCGTCTACTACTTCAAACGGAATCTTAATGGCTTTGACTGCGGACTGGTTTCGACCGACCCACTTTCTGCCACCGTAGAACTTTTTGAGGCTGCCCAGGCACACACGAATCCTGTTCAGCATGCTTGGCGATACTGGCTGTCCAAGATCGGCTGAGTCCGGCCAGATCTGATACTGTGTCTTGTTCAGTGTTTCGAACAGCGAAAGTTCTTCTTTGTGCGGAATCATTGTCGTCTCCTGTTTCCTAACTGTGTGTACATAATAGCACACATAGATAAGAATGCAACCGATTATTAAACTTTTTGCCAACCGTTTTCGGCATCCCAGTATCCGCCGGTGCCATTAGCCCTGCACCACTCTTCAAGAGCAACAATGTCGTCCTGGTCCATCATGTATCCAGCAAACTCAAAGAAGCCGTCTCTGACCAGTTCAACGAATGCTGCTGTGTGTCGACCAGCATCTATGATTTCGATTGCGTTTGGTAGCTCAATAGCCATGTTGTGCTCTCCTGTTTCCTAACTGTGTACAGTATAAGAAAAGAGGCTGCTGATTGCAACCTCTTTTGGAAATTAATTACTCTACTATACCAACACCGCAATCAGTAGCAAAAGAACGGATTTGACGTATACGCATCGGTAACTTGTCTACGTCTGCTGGTACAACTTCAACTTCAACTGTAGAACCTTTGCCTACTACGCCAACAACGTCTTTGAAGTTAACCACGTTGTTCCAAAACAAAGCCTTGTTACCTTCGCTGTTAAATGTAAGTACTGTTTTCATTTGTTGCTCCTATTTCCTAACTGTGTGTACATAATAGCACAGCTAGGAAATGGTGCAACCTTTTTCTGCAATTATCCGAAAAGTTTTTTGGTGTTAGCAACAAAGCAAGAGCGAGCTGCTGCCAGCGTTCCAAAGTCCAATGCGACATGCAAGTGCTTGGCATGTATACCCTTGTCCTGCATCAGCTGTTTCTGAGTCTGTCCAGCTTCAATCAAGTTTTGGATATATCTGCGCGCCTGTTCTGCCTTGCTACCAGATTGAGTACGCGAGGTTGACTTTGGCTGAGTTTTCTGCTCGGGTGCTTTCTCCTGCGCTGCCTGTTCAACAGGTGCTGTCTCTCCAGGCTTGACATTTCCAACATACCCATCAGCAGTAACTCGTCCCATGCCACGCGCTCTGTATTCTTTAGTTTTGCGCGATTGCAACTTGGCGTGACGGATAGGACCTAAGTCCACCAAATGACCAGTGCTAGTTCTGTACCAGCACTCTTCACGCACAGGCTTTTCGCCAAACGTCATATCGTGTGTACGTTCTGCATTACCGCCTAAGCGGGCACATACTCGCTTCCAGCCTTGATCGTGGTTCTTGCCCAGTGTAGGGTTCATTTGACACACTGTATGGGCCACTTCGTGTGGAATAACATCCGACACCATCTCGTCCCAGTGCTTTTCAACAGCGTCTGGGTGAAAGCGCAGATAGAAGTTGGTGTATCCTTTTCTGCATGCCATACCAGCTACACGATAGCCCCGTATGTCCAAACGTATGTCCACGTTTGCCATTTGTGCTTCAAGACCGTAGATCCGACCTGCTTCTTCAAGCTTGGCGCGGACAAGTGCTTTAAACTGTTCTAACTTCTGTGCTCTGTTCATTTGTTGCTCCTATTTCCTAACTGTGTGTACATTATAGGATAAGTGGCAGAACATGTCTACCACTTTTTGCAATTTATTTTGAATAACTGAATACGTGGGCAGGGTTGACAACTTCGAAAGTTTCGCCTGCATCTTCGCCCCAGCAGTAATCGAATGAACGATGCTTGCGTAAACGGACGTGGGTAACAGTGCGATCGTCCTGTTCAATCAGTTTGCACTGTGGCAAGTCGTATTCGTATTTGTAGCCTACTGCCTCTTCGCGATCGTAAGCCACAATCTCCACTTTACCGTCTCTCCATTTGTAAGCTAATGTCCAAACCGAGTCAAGTAGTCTCTGCGTTGCGAATTGAATTGACATTGTGTTTTCTCCGTTTCCTAACTGTGCGTATATAATAGCGAATATGGATTCTGTTGTCTACCTGTTTGTGCTTCTTTTTGCACATTTTCTTGGGCGGCACATTTATATGCATATTGCGCGTGTGTGTATAGTACGAAAAAGAAGCCTCATGGTCAACCCATTAGTGAAGAATTTTTTTATCTTTTTTTGCAATTTTCTTGTTGACCTTTTCTCACATGATGCTATTATATACACATAAAGCAACACCACAGGATGTGGGGAGCGACTGGGCTATAGCCGGCCGAACCCTGACCAAAATTCCTTGTGGATAACTTTTGACTTATCCACAACCTTATCCACAGATTCTATCCACAGGTTTTCCACAGACTTATCCACAAAGTTATCCACAAGTTATCCACAACCTTATCCACAGGTTATCCACAGCTTGTGGATAAAGTTATCCACAGGTTTTCCACAAGGGCATTCGTTTTCGAATAGGAAATATTCTATTCGGATAGGAAATTTTCTATCCAGAATTCCTATTCAGATTTCCGAAATCCGAGAGTTTCAGTTTCGATTTCCCGGTTAAGGAGAGGTTAGTGTATTTCGCTAAAAGGTGGGGAATTCTTTAACAGGTCGACTGTTAGCCAATTGAAGCCTTAGTATACATCTAGCAGTTACACGAGCACGATCAAAGGCCGTTTGCAGAGTATCATCCTCTGTATAGCCAATGTCATATTCGTCTATGTATGTGCGTCCTATAGCAGGACTTTCCACATGCTGCATCAGTCTGTGAAGATAGTTAGTATCATCATAATAGAACACATGATTTTGCGATCTATATACACAGTAAGGATATTGATTCAGCTGTTCAGGTCTTTGATTGTATGCAAAGCCTTCGTGTGCAGTAACATAGTGAGTCTTTCGACGATCTGTCGAGCAAGACTCTGGAAAGTCTACCGGCTGCCGAAAGTATATGTATCCATGCTGATTGACATGCAGTAATAAATCTTTTTCTGAGTCAAGATAATACTCAGTCGAGAATTGGCCGTGCTGATATGCTGCTACACGAACTGTTTCATGATGTTTAATATAATTTGCAATCATTCTCATAGTATACACACTATAGCATAGGCAAGATTTTGGCACAAGATTTTGACGCAAGATTGTGACCTACGTGTATAACACAGACACCAAATCTAGGCCTAGGTTTTCACTGCGGGACCTAGACCGAGATTGCTATCTCAGATTCCGAATCTGGCCTTGCAGTTTACACCAGGTCATGAGACTGATGCCTGAGCCAGATAGGGATGTTCGACAAGTACAAGCGTTTAACATTGTTAACAGCATCCGATTGCCAGTGA
>CETA01085515.1_pt1 | contig 14174 bp, 10 predicted proteins | sample 531251 | NCBI WGS metagenome assembly CETA01 (sample SAMEA2622362, study PRJEB7988) | marine metagenome | biome: marine biome (ENVO:00000447); feature: mesopelagic zone (ENVO:00000213); material: "saline water (ENVO:00002010), including plankton (ENVO:xxxxxxxx)" | depth 380 m
ATTTTCTTTAGGCATCCCTTTAGATTACCTATTTAGTGACGCTCGACTGAAACGATTAGTTAAATGTTTCTTATTGTGCTTATTTTTCGATTTCATCTAAAGCTGCGTTTCTCATAGCATCCACAGGAGCTTCCTTGCCGGTCCAGAGTTTAAATGCTCTAGCAGCTTGAAAAATCAACATTGACAGACCGCCATGGGCTTCTACTTCTCGATCTCTAAGTGCTTCCATCCACGGAGTTGATATGGGGTGGTAAATCAGATCTATAGCCAGTTGACCTTTGGTGAATAAATTTGGTTCTATCGGAAAATTTGTAGTGTTCCCAGTATCTGACATACCAATTGGTGTCGCATTAATAACCAGGTCAGCTTCAGAAACCACTTCAGAAATTTCGTTTTCTTCTACATATCTACCAACCGGACCGGCTAGTTCTAGTGCATCAAGAGCTTTCTTTTTAGTTCTATTAATGACAGCTATTTCTCCTGCTCCTGCTTTGCCGAGTGAGTAAATTATTGATCTTGCTGAACCTCCTGATCCAATTACTAAAACTTTTTTACCGACAACATCCTGTCCCGTATCATGTTTCACTGCATCTAAGAACCCATCTCCATCTGTGTTATGTCCTTTTAAATTCCCCGCATCATTAACGATGCAGTTGACTGCCTCCAACGTTTTTGCACTATCGCTAATTTCGTCGAGGAGTGAACAGACACTGGCCTTGTGTGGCATGGTTACAGAAAGGCCCGCCACACCCAAGGCTCTAATTCCACCGATGGCATCTGCAAGTTTTTCTTCAGGTGTCTCAAAAGCTGTATACACCCAATTTATTTTTGCTTCTCTAAAAGCAGCATTGAGTATTACAGGCGATAGAGAATGTTTTACTGGATTTCCAATCACTCCCACCAATGTTGTTGACCCGCTAATCCTCATAATAAAATTATCGCAGATCTAACCGCACCCGAGATCTTTATTTACGCATATTTTCCGTGCTTTTTCAAAGTCGTCCGAAGTTGTAGCAAATGTGTGAGCACCTGCAACCCCATTTTGATCAGTTCTGACGTAATAAAGCCAGTCACCTTTAACTGGATTAAGAGCTGCTTGGATTGAAGCTCTACCAGGTGCTGAAATAGCTGTCGGTGGTAGTCCTAACGATACGCGTGTGTTCCATGGGGAGTCATATTCCAAATCTTCAGCACTGAGTTCCTGTCCGGCAGTTTTACCGACTGCGTAACGAGATGTTGCGTCGATACCCAACCTCCACCCTCTTTGTAGTCGGTTATAAATGACTCTCGCTATCATTGGCCTCTCTTCAGCTAGTTGCGCTTCTTCTTCAATCAATGATGCAATTATTAGAGCTTCATATGGAGTGATGCCAAGGTTTCGTGTTTTCTTCTCTATTTCTTCCTCTTCAATCACTTTCAAAAATTGTTGATGCATTCGCAACAGAAGACTCATTTCATCTGACACTGTCGCTTCATCCAACTGATACGTGTCCGGGAATAATAAGCCTTCCGCTAGAAGAAATGAAAGATTCAACGGGTAGTGCTCCCATTTTAGGCGATCATCCAAAAGTGAAATCCGGAGTTCTTCTTCATTAAAAGCAGGCAATGCTCCTAGCAAACGCTTAGTTATTTGCTCTAAAGTCAACCCCTCAGGAACTGTTACCCGTATGACTTCTTCTGGTATCGGACCTTTCCGAAGTTCTGCCACTGTGTCTTGGAAACTGGAATGCTCTCTCAGCAAGTATCGTCCTGCTTGAAAGGAATAATCCTCACCTGGATTGCAATTCAAAAATCTTTTAAGCACAGAAGGGCATCTCATCCACTGTCTAAACATCGTCGGACTGTCGATTATTTCCAAATCACCTAAAGTCGCTATTACATCATTCGTGGTCCAGCCGTCTTCTATCGAAAATTCAATTTCCACTCCTGGTATTTGGCTGGGTTCGACCTGATCATCTATCCAATTTTCAAGTCTTGTCCATCCACTGATTAAAACCACAAGCACAACCAGTGCCACTAACCCCCAGCGAACTATGGGTCCCATAGGAGGCCTATAGCGCACCCATCGAACATCTGGTTTTATTTCATAATCATCATCGCTTAGATCGAACTCTTCGAAGTTGTTGTCTTCTTCATGAAGAAAACTTTTTTCATAAGGCTCTTCGATTGGTGTTTCCTCTGTCACCCGTCTCCGTTCAAGTTCGTTTGTCTAACCATGATTGCAGAATCACTGATGCTGCAACCTGGTCAATCACTTCGCGTTGTCTCTTGTTGTCTAGTCCCTGCAAGGACAACTCTTGGGCTGCTATTACTGTTGTTAAACGTTCATCATGTATATCCACCGGAACGGATACGACAGAAGCCAATTCTTCAACTTCTTCCTCAACCGCCTTGGCGGCTGGGCCTTTGTCTCCATTTAGTGAATAGGGCATTCCAACCACAACACACTCTGCTTCCCATTCGGACACCAATTCACTAATTTTTTTATGATCCTCTTTGGTGTTCTTTGAACGTGTTAAAACTTGTAGAGGAGTCGCCACTTTCCCATCATTGTCGCTTACTGCGACCCCGATTCTTTTGCCCCCCAGGTCTATCCCTAAAGCTCTCACCTAATCAACCAGCTTGGGCAACTGCTCTAGCTTGCTCTAATGCTTCTTCAAGATTTTCTGGACTCTTACCACCAACTATTGTGAGTTCAGCGTTTGGCCTTCCTCCACCACCTATTGTTTTAGCTGCTTCAGCCAAAATTGTTCCCGCATTTAAACCACTGTCGATCTCGACGGCAGCTATTAGGGCTGCACCTCCATCGGGTGGTGCAGTTCCTAATATCACAGCTTTAACTTCTTCTTGGCCTCTTACGGCAACTGCCAATTCTCTCAAACTTTCCTTATCTATACTTTCTATGATTGAAACAACTATTCCATCTTCCACATTTCCTGCAAGCTCTTTGACCATTCCTAATGCTTCTTTACGTTTCAAATTTTGAACTTCATTTTTCAGCGATTTAAGCTCATCCATTTTTCTTTGGATTCCGTCTAATAAGTCTTCACGTGGCACCCCTACAAGATCTGCGGCAGTTGAAAGAAAACTCTCAGCTTCTCTCAAATTTTCAACAGTGGATGTGCCAGTAACTGCCTCCAATCGTCGAATGTTCGAACCTATGGAGCCTTCAGAGACGATTTTCACTAATCCGATGTCACCCAATGCCGAAACATGCGTCCCTCCGCAAAACTCAAGAGAATTTGGTCCTGCCTGTAGAACTCGGACGGTCTCTCCGTACTTATCCCCAAAAAAAGCTACCGCACCTTTTTCTTCAGCTTCCTCACGTGTCATTTCCTCATGACGACATTCAGAATTGTTTAGTATTTCAGAATTAACAAGGTTCTCCACCGAAGACATTTGCTCATCAGTAACCGCTTCGAAATGGCTGAAATCGAAACGTAAACGATCTGAACCCACATATGAACCTTGCTGTTTTACGTGTTCTCCCAAAACCTCTCTTAAGGCCCAGTGGATCAAGTGTGTAGCCGTATGGTTGCGTCGAATTCGCGATCTTCTATCACTGTCAACTTCAGCATTTGCCTGCTGACCTAGTTCTAAATGCCCTTCTAACAATTCATATTGATGCACATGTATTGCATCTAAGGCGAGAGTCGTGTCAACAATTTCAATTTTGGCAGTTGCCGTGGAAATCCTTCCTGTATCACCTATCTGACCGCCAGACTCCGCATAAAAAGGTGTTACGTCAAGTGCTATTAGATCGTCATCAAAATATATGACAGTTGAATCAACACTAGTTTTGTCATAGCCGACAAAATTAGTTGGACCTTTCTCATCAAGAACTTTCCTTAACTCGCCTGTCTCATCGATGTTTATTGCATCTTTACGCGCCGAACGAGCTCTATCTTGCTGACTCGCCATTGATTCTTTAAATCCTTCAATGTCGACCTCAATAGATCTTTCTGCACAAATTTCCTCAGTTAACTCGAGAGGGAATCCATACGTGTCATGCAATTTGAAAGAAACTTCACCACTAAGTGTTTTATCTTTCCCAAGGTCTGATATTGCTTCATCGAGAATCAGTAATCCAGATTTTAAAGTTTCGCGGAACCTGTCTTCTTCCCGGGTCAAAACTTCCTGAATAAACTCGATGTTTTGTTTAAGCTCGGGATAATCGGATCCCATAATTGTCACAACTGATTCTGCTAGTAACGGCATCACGGAGTCTTCAAGTCCTAGCAACCATGCGTGTCTTACAGATCGACGAATAATTCGTCTAAGCACGTAGCCCCTATCTTCGTTGCTTGGGAAAACTCCATCACTTATCAAAAATGTAGAAGAACGAGCGTGATCGGCAATAATTCTCATTGAGATATCGGACCTTTCTTCCTCTCCATATGAAACCCCTGCCAGTTGACCGATTTTTTCAATAATCTTTGAAATTTCGTCCGTTTCCCAAACAGAATCGACTCCTTGCATTACTGTCAGAATTCTTTCTAAACCTAGACCTGTATCTATACCCGGAGAGGGTAATGGTGTCGTAGAACCATCTGGGTGTTGTTCGAATTGCATAAATACAAGGTTCCAAATTTCAACAAACCGCTCTTCTCCTCCGTGTGCTGGTCCTCCATCAGCGCCGAATTCTGGTCCTTTATCCCAGAAAATTTCCGAACAAGGTCCGCATGGACCGGTTTCAGCCATCCGCCAATAGTTGTCTTCTCCTAAACGTTGAATCTTGTCAGGGGAAACCCCTACTTCGTTTATCCAAATCTCCTCAGCTTCATCATCGCTTTCGTGAACTGTTACCCAAAGTCTTTCAGCATCCAAACCAAGATTTTTTGTTACAAATTCCCACGCGAAAGAACATGCATCGGATTTGAAATAGTCTCCGAAACTGAAGTTTCCCATCATTTCGAAAAAAGTTAAATGACGGCTCGTTCTTCCAACTTCATCCAGATCGTTGTGTTTTCCACCAGCTCTGACACATTTTTGCACAGTCACGGCTCGCGGCCATGGGGCTGGCTGTTCACCAATTAAATAAGGTTTGAACTGAACCATCCCAGCCACAGTGAAGAGAAGTGTCTGGTCGTGGGGTATCAAGCTTCCTGATGAAACTATTTCGTGGTCGCGCGCAGAAAAGAAATCCGTGAATTCGTTACGAATTGCTTTTGCTGTTGCCGGCAACTTTCCCATAAAAACAAGCCTAGCGCTATGAAGTGAAGCAAATAGGTAGGTCTAAGCTCAATTATGCCTTTGGGGTCTTACAGGTCTGTGCTGTCGTCTTAAATAGCTCTCCTGTCCATTAATAGACGAGGCAAAATTTTTCCTACTTTTGGTAATGAAATCTGACTCTTGGCCAATGAATCTTTTTCGGAACCTTTCAAACACTTCAGTTCTTTTATTGAATATTTCATCTGGTAGGAATCCAAGTTTGGAAATAGTGTTTCGCGCATATTTATTTACAGTTCGACGAAAACGATTTTCCATCCAGTTTGAAGCAAGAACTCCTAAAGACCATCCCAGAAGCAACCAAAATAAACGTCGCCGCATTAGTTTCGCTCCTCTGGAACAACTTCCTCATTCCGAGTTTCTTTTAGTTCAGTCATTCTTTCTAATACCTGCTCTTCAAATCCATGTGGCGAAGGTTTGTAGTAAATATTCGATTCAACCTCTTCAGGTCTATATTTTTGCTCAACCCAACCTCTTGGATCATTATGTGGGTATTCATAGCCTTCTCCATGTCCAATGCTTGATGCCCCACTGTAATGCGCATCTCTCAAATGTGGGGGAACACGCCCCTCGCCTGGTGAAGAAACATCTTGCATCGCTGAAGTCAAGGCAAGTGTTACCCGATTAGATTTCGGAGCTGTGGCTAAATGGACTACAGCTTGAGCTAAATTGAGTTGAGCCTCAGGAAGACCTACGAACTCCACAGCACGTGCTGCGGCATCTGCGATGAGTAAACTGGTTGGGTCTGCCATGCCAATGTCCTCACTTGCGAGAATCACTAAGCGACGAGCTATGAATCTGGGATCTTCACCTGCTTTCAACATGCGAGCCAACCAGTAGAGACCCGAATCAGTATCAGATCCTCGGATACTTTTTATGAACGCGCTAATGATGTCGTAATGATCGTCTCTGCCATAGCGGATAGCTTTAGCCCCCAAAGACGCTTCCACATCTTTTAATGTTATTTTTCTTTCACCTCGCCCAACTGCTATCGCAGAAGCAACTTCAAGACTGGTTAAAGCTTGTCTACCGTCCCCGGCGGACCGGTCTACTAACAGATCCAAGGCTTCTGAATCAGCTTTCACTCCTTCTTCTTCTGTGCCTTTCGTCAGCAGTTTTACGATCGCATCTCTATCTAAAGGTTCAAGTCGAAATAATGTTGACCGTGAAAGCAAGGGTGCATTCACTTCGAAATACGGATTCTCAGTTGTGGCACCTATTAACACGATTAGGCCAGATTCAACTGAAGGCAATAAAGCGTCCTGTTGAGATTTGTTAAAACGATGTACTTCATCTAAAAAAAGTATTGTTCCTACTTCTGCTTCGCCTAAACGTGTTTCTGCAGCCGCTACTAGTTCTCTCACATCTTTTACACTTGCAGAAACAGCTGACATCTCATGAAAGTCTTGTTGCGTAACTCGTGCTACAACTCTCGCGATTGTTGTTTTACCAGTTCCTGGAGGTCCCCAAAGTATTAAAGAAGAAAGCTTGTCTGTTTCAATTAGCTGACGGAGGGGTTGATCTTTGCCAATCAGATGCTCCTGGCCGACTACATCATCTATCCGCAATGGCCTTAAGCGATCTGCTAAAGGCCCTCTATTTTTTAGACGCTCTTTTGCTACGTGTGTAAAAAGATCTTCGGTCACCTAATAGAACCTAGTTGAGTTCTACAGATCAACTAGTGCATCTCATGTCGATGGAGGTAAAACTTTCAAACCGAGTTCCTTCAGATGTCGATCATCTATAGGCAACGGTGCACTAGTAAGCGGATCTGAACCTGATTGAGTCTTAGGGAAGGCTATAACTTCACGGATGTTCTCTTCCCCTACAAGAATCGCTGTTAGTCGATCTAGTCCAACGGCAAAACCAGCGTGTGGTGGTGCTCCGAATTTAAATGCATCCAATAAGAAACCAAATCGTTTTCTCGCTTCGTCCGGTTCTATCCCAAGTGCAGTAAAGATTCTTTGCTGAATGTCTTGCCTGTGTATCCTCACACTTCCGGATCCGAGTTCCCATCCATTCAAAACCAAGTCGTAAGCAAGTGAACGGATACCTTCGGTTTCGCCATCTTCCAAAAGAGCTAGATCGTCTTTATGCGGCATCGTAAATGGATGGTGTGAAGAAGATGGATTTCCGTTTTCGTCAGTACCTTCAAATAAAGGAAAATCTATGACCCAAAGGAAATGAAATCCGCCTTCATTGATTGGTGGCCTTCCTATTTCTAATCTCACTAGACCTAGAACGTGGCAAACAGTAGACCATTCGTCAGCCACGAGAAGCAAAAGATCGCCTTCTTCGCCAGACATCTCAGCCTTAAGGGAGGATTTTTCTTCCTCTGAAAGAAACTTGGCTATAGGTGAAACCATTTCAGAGTTTTCTATTTTTATCCAAGCTAAGCCTTTAGCTCCCCAATTCTGAGATTTGTCAGTTAGTTCGTCTAATCTGCTTCTTGAAAATTCTGCTCCTCCTGGAACACGTATTCCCTTTACACAAGGCGCTTGGAAAGCTCTAAACTCGGTACTTTTGAAAAGATCTGTGAGTTCGACCAGTTCAAGACCGAATCGTACGTCTGGTTTGTCTGAACCGAAGCGTTCCATCGCCTCTTGCCATGTAATCGATGGAATTGTGGTTATTTTTTCTCCGGTGACAGCCTCTGTAGCCACAGCAACTGCCGAAGAAACTATGTTTCTTATATCTTCACCATTCACAAAACTTGCTTCGATATCTAGTTGCATGAACTCATACTGTCTGTCCGCTCTTAGGTCTTCATCTCTAAGACATCTAGCTATCTGGTAGTACCTATCTACACCTCCAAGCATGCAGAGTTGTTTGAAGATCTGAGGGCTTTGTGGAAGGGCGTAAAAAGAACCCGGGTCTTTTCGTGATGGAACCACAAAGTCTCTAGCTCCCTCAGGGGTGCTAGCTACAAGCATCGGGGTTTCAACTTCCATAAAACCTTGTTCTTCCATTGCTTTTCGAACAGAGCTCGTTACCAGTGCGCGTGATTGTAAATTGTTTTGAAGTCTGCTTCTCCTCAGATCTACGTAGCGATGTCTAAGTCTTAAAACTTCATCTACATCCGTTCTGTCATCTATTGGAAACGGTGGAGGTTCGGATTCTGCTAGAACTATGACTTCAGAACCTTCAACCTCTATACCTCCCGTATCCAACGAATCATTTACGGTCTCAGACGGTCTTTCCCTGACTTTTCCTGTTACTTGGAGAACATACTCTGAGCGCAAATCTGCAGCTCCTTGGACCACAACTTGAATAACTCCGCTTCGATCCCGCAAATCTATAAATGCAAGGTGTTCGCCGTGTTCTCTACGCCGATCAACCCAGCCACATAGCATTACTTCTTTTCCTACATCATCAACTCGAAGATCTCCGCATCTATGTGATCGCATAGATGTTTCATAGTTTGTCATCCGAGCCTCTTTTCGAGATTGGCAATAATTGAATCTGAGGCTATTTCTTCTTGACCTTCTTCGCCTCTCAGGTCTCGAATCGTAACAACCCCCTTTTCCACTTCATCCTCTCCGATGATTAATGCAATTTTTGCCCCACTTTTATCCGCTGCTTTCATCTGGGCTTTCATTGAGCGATCTCCAAAAGATCTATCAACCTTGAAACCTTTTTGTCTCAGCTGATCTGTAATGACTAGTGAGTTTTCTCCACCAGTTGTATCTACGACATAGATTTGCAATAACTGTTCTGGTCCTATGAAAGTTTTTTCTGCTTCACAAGCCATTAAGGTCCTGTCTAAACCTAGAGCGAAACCGACTCCAGGTGTGTCTGGAGCTCCCATTTCTGCGGCTAAACCGTCATAACGCCCCCCGCCTCCAATTGCATCCTGCGCTGCATCAATACTTTTGGTTGTGAACTCAAAAGTAGTTTGGACGTAATAGTCAAGACCTCTAACAAGATTTGGCGTTACCGAGTAGGGTATTTTCAATTTCTGTAAACCTTCCTGAACCTTGTCGAAATGGCTGTTTGCTTCATCAGACAGGTGTTCGAGAATACTGGGAGCTTCAGAAATCACTTCGACATCTTCAGCACGTTTGGAATCTAAAACCCTCAACGGATTAGAAGCAAGGGTCTCTTGCGCCTCACTTGAGAGGTCATCCTTTCGTTTTTCTAAGTATTCTCTTAAAGCTTCTACATACCTTGTTCGGTCTTGGGTAGTTCCGACCGAATTCAATAAAAGGTTCACTTGCTTGAGACCTAGAGCTTCATAAAATCTCCAAGCGATTGCTATAACTTCTATATCCAAATATGGATCGTCTGTCCCTAACGCTTCGACGCCTACTTGATCAAACTGTCTGAATCGACCTTTTTGCGCCCTTTCATATCGAAAATTGGGCCCTGCGTACCAAACCTTCCATGGTAAAGGTGGGCGATGCTCTGCGTAGGATCGAACGATCGAAGCTGTTTGTTCAGGTCTTAAAGCTATATTTCTCCCACCTTTGTCTTCAAAGTCGTACATTTCTTTTCTTACAACATCTGTCCCATCACCAAGTCGTTGGAAAACCTCTATGTGTTCGAACATTGGTGGAACTATTTCTGAATAACCGGCGCTACTAGCAATTACTGCAAACAAATCTATAAATGATCGTCTTCGTTCAGAATCTGGCCAAACTAAATCTCTGGTGCCTTTAGGGGCACGGTAAACGGATTCCTTCACAAGAACGAGGTTACTATTGTTGGCCTAGTTGTCACTGCTACTTAAAATTTGTTGTTCATCTCCCCCGGGAACAATTCGGTATACGTCATACACAGAATCGATTTCACGTATCACATACATAAGCCTATTAAGGTGTGTTGGATCGCTTATTTCAAAATCAAAACGCATACGTGCTACTCGATCAGAGATATTTGTTGAAGTTTCAACTCCTATTACATTCACCTGGTTTTCTGACATCACGTCACCTACATCTCTTAACAATCCAGGGCGATCCAGAGCTTTTATCTCGATAGAAGCCACAAAATACCCTTCTAGATGTTCATCCCATTCAACCTCAATCAGTCGATCTGGTTGGTCGAAAGATAAAGATGAAGCGTTTGCGCAGTCGCTTCGATGTACAGAAACACCACGTCCTTTTGTAACAAAACCAATAATTTCATCTGGTGGCACTGGCGTGCAGCATCTTGATAAACGAATCATTAGATCGCTGAAACCTTCAACGTGGACACCTACTTTTGTAGAATCCCTTCGTTCTCTTTGAGGTTGAAAAACTGTTGCCTGCTCTTTGAAGCGACCCGGGTCAGATTCATCCAATTCTTTTTCAATTTTTCCTATGACTGAACGAGCTGAAACATGATGTTCGCCGATTGCAGCAAACAGAGCATCAAGGTCCGAGTAGTTAAGATCATTCGCTACTGTTAAGAGTGTCTCGCCATCTAACGTTTCTTTGACTGGCAAATCGGCTCTCCTTAATTCTTTAACAAGGTCATCGTGTCCCGTATCAATCGCCTCGCTTCGTCGTTCCTGCGAATACCATTGTCTTATTTTGCTTGCCGAGCGATGTGATGCCACGAACTGAAGCCAGTCTTTACTGGGGGCAGCTTCACTCTGTTTAGATGAGACTATTTCAACGGTTTGACCGGAAGATAATCGAGTATCAAGAGGCACTAGTCGACCTTCTACTTTTGCCCCTACGCATCTGTGACCAACTTCTGTATGTATTGAATAGGCGAAATCAACTGGAGTCGACCCTATTGGAAGTGTAATGACGTCTCCGTTAGGTGTAAAAATGTATACCTCATCCTGTTCGAGGTCTGTCTTTAGATTTGCCATAAAGGCATTCGGATCAGCTGTTTCTTCTTGCCACTCAACCATTCGACCTAGCCATTCCATTTCATCTGAAGGGCTCTTGATTTTGTAATCCCAATGTGAGGCAATTCCGAACTCAGCGCGTTGATGCATTTCTCGGGTCCTAATCTGAAATTCTGCTTGTTTCGCTTGTGGGCCAATAACAGTCGTATGTAACGACTGGTAGAGATTAAATTTTGGCATTGCGATGTAGTCTTTGAAGCGACCTTGCACAGGTTTCCAAGTCGCGTGAATTGTTCCGAGAGCCGCGTAGCAATCTCTTACGTTTTCGAGTATCACTCGAATTCCTACAAGGTCATATATTTCCTCAAATGGCCTTCCTTTAACAATCATTTTTTCGTAAATGCTCCAAAGGTGTTTAGGCCTTCCAGATACATCCGCCTTGATTCCCATATCACTGAAACGTTCTTTCACATTTGCAACTAGTTGAGTGAGATACATTTCTCTTTCTGGGGCACGGTCCTGAACCATTTGTGCGATTTCGCTGTAACGCTTTGGATGAAGTGTCGCTAATGAAAGATCCTCCAACTGTACTTTTACGTCTTGCATCCCTAACCGATTGGCTAACGGTGCGTAAATATCAAGAGTTTCCTTGGCTGTTCTTTCTTGTTTGAATTCCGGCAAAGCTGCGAGGGTTCGCATGTTGTGAAGACGATCAGCAAGTTTTATCACTAACACTCTCAAATCTTTTGCTACTGCTACAAGCATTTTCCTCATACTTGCCGCTTGTTGATCTTCGCGGGAATCAAAATTGATTCTGTCCAATTTTGTGACACCATCAACTATGCTGGCGACTTCAGTGCCAAAATCCCTTTCGAGGTCTTTTAGATCTATCTCTGTATCTTCTATCGAGTCATGAAGTAAAGCCGCTCCTATGGTGACATCATCAAGGCCTTGATGGGCAACGATAGTAGCTACGGCTAGAGGATGATGAACGTAGGGCTCTCCAGACTTGCGTGTCTGCCCTTCATGTGCGAGTACAGCCGTTTTATATGCACGTTCGATCAACGCAACATCCCCTTTCGGATGGCGTTCTAGGTAAGCGTCAATTAAAGCTGCTGTCTCATCACTTTTTCCTGAAGCTCGACGGCGCCATGGAGCAACTCGACGTGTCGCTACCATTTAGCGGCGCTTCTTACGAGGTCTAGGGGGAATTGCTCCAGAGTTCTGCATGGGAGCAGGCCGTCCACGTGCCGGACCTCGAACCCCTTCGATGCGTTCTTGTTTCCTCAACTCTGGTTTAGATGCTTCTTGCCTGTCAATTTTTCGAACCGTCTCATATTTGATTCCCTTTTGTTCAAGCCTGTTTCTTACTTGTACCCATCTTTCTTCTCGTTCCTTAAGTCTCGAAACTAGTGAAGACGCCAGAAAGATTGAAGAATACGAACCGACCAGTATTCCTACCAATAATGCAACACTAAATTCCTGCAAAGTAGTTGCACCCATTATGAAAGCACCGATCACAAGCAATGAAAGCACTGGTAAAGCTGAAGAAATACTTGTATTTATTGATCTCATTGCCACCCTGTTAAGCGCCAAATTCATCATCTCTGTATAAGAATATTTTTCAGTTGCCCCCAATCTTCCTGTGATTTCTCTGACCTTGTCATAGACAACAATTGTGTCATAGAGGGAATAACCCATGATTGTGAGGAAGGCAACTACTGTGGCGGGCGTTATTTCAAACTGGAAAAATGAGTACACGCCAACGCTGATGACAATGTCGTGAATTACTGCTACTAACGCTCCGAACGCCATTTTCCATTCAAGACGGATCGTAAGATACACGGCTACTACGGCGAAAAATACAAGCAATGCTTTTATAGCTTTATTTGTTACATCCGATCCCCAGGTTGGACCAACCTGTTCAAATGTCTCAACTTCTCCTATGCGATTTTCTAACAGTTCTCTAAGTTCATTAGCTTTTTGAGGGTCATCTATGTCAGATCTGATTCTGATTAAATCATCACCTACTTTCTGCACTCTCGAATCAGCTGCCCCAACGCTTGAAAGTATCTCTCTGGTTTCAGAAACTGTCACACTTGAAGAACGGACTTCGTAAGAAGTTCCTCCCTCGAAGTCAAGTCCCAAATTAAGACCACGAATAGCGAAGGAACCTACTCCTACGATCAAAACAATGGTTGAAGCGATGAAAGCCCGCTTCCATAAGTTTGGAAAGTTCACAGGGTTTTCCCCCTGGTAAAGACTCTTCAGAGTTTTCATGTTGTCTCCACCAGCGTTGAACTAACCTTCGATCTTGACTCGCTTATTGCTCCAATAGCTGGCAGACCAAATCTTTTAGGATGATTTGCGAACCAGTCGGTTTTGGCAAGTACTTTCACAATTGGCCCCATAAAAAAATATGTTGCTACTAAGTCAAGTAAAGTCGCCAAACCTAGATAAAAAGCAAAGCCCTTGACCGCTCCAACTGTGAGCCACCAAAGCAAAATTGCGCCTATCAGTGAAGCCATATCAGCTTTAACTATCGTAGAAAAAGCAATTGGGAAAGCTCGGTCTACTGATGAGCGGGCTGTTCTTCCATCAAGTACATCTTCTTTTAGATGTTCGAAATAAACTATGTTCGAATCAACTGAGACGCCTATCGCAACAATTATTCCTGTTATACCAGCGAGTGTGAGGGCGAGTCCTTCTTGAGTACCTAAATGGGCGACAATTGCCCACAAAAGAGCCCCTGAAACTAACAGACTTGATAAAGCGACTAAACCAAGCAGTCTGTAATAGAACAACATGAAAAGGGCCACAAGAAGCATTCCTATGATCCCAGCTTTGATTCCCGCATCGAGCGAATCTTCTCCTATCGTTGCGGAAACGAGTTGAGTGTTTTCTGCTTCCAATTCAACTGGAAGAGAACCGTACCTCAAAGCGAGTGCGACATTTTCAGCTTCTTCTTTTTCGTAGGCTCCTGAAATCACAATTGAATCTCTTTCAAATTCAGGCGCTCTAATTTGTGGAGCTGTAATAATTTCTCCGTCCAAGACAATCGCTAGACGGCCATTTGTAAATCCTGGAAGTTTTGGGCATGACTCTGACCCGACATAACATTGTGCTGAAACTGAGTTGAAAGCTTCAATACCATTCTGACCGTCTTTAA
>CETA01153548.1_pt1 | contig 13971 bp, 13 predicted proteins | sample 531251 | NCBI WGS metagenome assembly CETA01 (sample SAMEA2622362, study PRJEB7988) | marine metagenome | biome: marine biome (ENVO:00000447); feature: mesopelagic zone (ENVO:00000213); material: "saline water (ENVO:00002010), including plankton (ENVO:xxxxxxxx)" | depth 380 m
TGACCACAACTGTTTCTGCCCGATATACTTCTCACCGGTTACAGTGTTTGTTATCTGGTACACAAATCCAAAATGATCGTCTGGGTCAAACGCTTTTTTTGGTTTCCAATGACCGTATTTTGACATTGATCAGTTTTTCCTTACAATTTTTTGTTAGAGTTATAATTATTTGTACATTTTACGTATTTATATCAGAAATGAGGTTGACAAAACTGACGTTCGAATATATAATACTAACACACTTACAGAAGCGAAAGCTTTTACACAACAATTAGCTGGTTACAGGAGTAACGAACCTGTATCCTGTGCATATTTCGTTTAGGATATTTATAAGTCCAATAGGGTTAACATTAACGCGGTGTTGACACTGGGCGCCAAGTCAAGCGTTTAGGATTACTAAGGCCTATTATTTGTACAAAAGTGACGCTACTGTGCATTAGGTCGTTCAGCGTTCAACAATTTAAAAACCAAAAAAACTTTTAAATGAGTGTATACTAAAAGTGGCTCAAGGCCTCCAAAATACTTCTAGGTGTTTATCCTAGCAGGGCTATTGTTAGAAGAAACTATCACCCTTGTGCCTAGCGATATAGTGTCGTGTAGGTTATTCAAATATGATCTGGGTTGCCACAGGGAAGCGTTATGCAGTTTGTCTGTAATTGCATAGGTAACACACGTTTTTCCCGATACTTGAGTAATAGACTTTGCAGAATACAACCCACTTGCCGCGGTTAAACCGGATCGTGGTGCTCAGCAGCTTTCGTGCATGCTCAATGGTTGTAAAAGTCCTCAAGTGAAATGGATCCTGCTCTGCAATTAAGAGAGCGATGATTCATTAGTGATACACTAGTTCTGACTTTATTTTCAAACAAGCACCCACTAATGATAGCAGCAACAGGAGCTCGAACTTGACTAGTCTTCAGGTTTTGTTCGGGTCGCGACACTGGTTTGGAAGCAAACCACGATAGATGAAGGGGATGATGGTGTCCGCCCCAGGAGAATTAATAGTTTTCCTAGTTTGAAGACCTCGTTTCGCCCGCACTGAATCAAGTGTACTGAACTGTTGAAATTCGCCTGCAAAGGCGAATTCTGAGCCAACCTTAATCAAGAATAGACCGTAAGTTAAATAATTAAACAAACAACATATAATCAAACACACAATCATCGTGTTAAGATCTCTTAGAGTATTTGTTTATAAATCAATTAGATGAGTTATAGTTGAAGTGAGTGACAACGAACGAAACAAGAACGAAAGCTAATTTGAAGCAGTGCTTGCACTGCTTCTTAAGACTTAACTTTATAGTATTTGCGATATGCTTTAATCATGTCAATGTTGTATTTGTTTATCATTGATTGATTAGGCATGAGACTGATAGAATATACTGCTTTATCGATAGTTCTGATTGATGCAATACCTGTGAACTTGCGCATCTTCTCGATGCAGAAAGCACGCATAACCAGTTCGCGATCTGCAGAAACTGAATCTAATACTGTGCCTTCGCGATAGTGCAAGAAATGTCTGCATTCGCCTCTGTGAATAACAACATCAGAAACAATTTCATGTTCTTGGTCGTAATCGCCTACAAATATAACATCTGTAGGCCATTCGTCGTTGATGTCGTAATTTATCAGCAATTGGTTAGGGTCAAGACTCAGTGTAATTAATGGAATCATGGTTTTACTGTCTTCGGAAGGGTAAAAACTCCAAGGAACATGACCCCAGTTTAACACTGTGGTTGACAAATACAAATCTTGCAAGTGAGGATATCGCTTTGCACATTCGTAACTGCTTAGTGGTACGTCTAGTTCAGGTGACATTACATATACTCTTTTTTGTTTCCTGACATCTGTTGATGCTTTTTGTTAACTGACTTAACTATCTTTTCGCGAGTTTTGAACGAGATATTCCAAGCTTGGTCCCATGTAATACCGCCGTTCATAGCAAAACAAATGTCTATGATCTGTTGTTCGACATAATCGGCGCCCCGTTCAAGGTCCCTAATAACTGAAGATATTTCTTCGGGCTCGGCTGTTATTAGGAGTCGGTAAAAAAATTGACAGGGTTAAGGTCAATCTCCGTTTTCCATTCGTGATCGCATTCTTCGCACTTGGCAGAAAACTCTTTCTGAACACCAGTTGAGTTTATTTTGCTCAGTGTTTCTGAAATTGTCTTGAATACTTTCTGATCCATTTCGCGAATGAATTCTCTCAGGTGCTCGCGTTCTGTTACAGCATCTCCGGTTTCAGCAATTACAACTTTCACAATTGAGTCGCACACTAGTTCTGCATTGATTTCTGACAGGTTAGTGAACGCTTCGGAGTACGCTTTGATGCGCTGTTCTTCCGGGATAGTGTTGTCTTGCAGCACCTTGGCAATCTTGTAGTTTTCAAACTGTGCCTTGTATCCTTTGATAACTTCGTGGTATGTAGACGGACGCACATAAATGTTTAAACCGGCTTTTGTGCCTATTTTATATTCGTCGTCTAGCTGGGTCATAGTGCTCAAAGTTTGTGTAATACCGACGCTAAAATGGTTTTTATGTTTGCATTTCGGGCACTCTGCATCCAGTTCAATGTCGTCACCGAACGAAGCATGTCTAATAGCAATCATGAGTGCTTCGACATCTACCGAAAGTAATTGATCAGGCTTTTTTACGTCAGGGCAGCAACTGGCAATCACTTGTGAAATTGCTTGTCCGTTTAGTAGTGCATCTGGGTTTTTCAAAAGCACTTCGTCTTTTGCTGTCATAGGTGACACACCAACTTCCCCGTCGTCGTTAAACTTGACTACGTCTTCTGTGTAATAGTGTGTTCCACTCGGCAACTTTGTATAAATTTCAGCTGTTCTGAAATACTGCTTTAGCGGATTGTTTGTCATGTTTTCTCCAAATGTATTATTTCGATAAATACGATAAATTATAACAGTATTTATCTACGTAGATAATCAAGGATAGGCGAGTGGCAGAAAGATCAATAATTGACGGGTTTGGACCCGGCGTACAAAAATGGGCTTCTGAAGAAACTGCTAAAAAGATTGCAGAAACACTTGAGAGTATGAAAAATCTCAGTGCCAAGCAGTCTCGAGAAATTGTCAAAACACTTGAAAAATCAGGCGGCAAACTCGACACAGAAGCACTCAAAGATCTTAACGAATCGTTAGAAGACCTTGAAGAAGCAGTAGACGAACAAACTGAAGCAACTGAAACTAACACTAAAAGTCAAAGCAAAGCCTCTAGGGCTTCGACTATATTTAAAAATACTCTGCTCAGTGCCGGTTCGATAATTGGCGCTGCCATGGGATCTGTGTTTGGACAAATGATTTCTCAGGCAAACATTGTTGCTGAATTAAACCGTAACGGCGTACAACTGAGTAATTCATTAGACGGCACAGCATCCGGACTGTCTAACTTTGGACTTGCTGCCGCAGAGGCTAATTTATCGTTTCAGGAGTTGTCCGATTTAACTAAAAAGTACGGCGCAACCATTAACAGATACGGTATTAGAGCATTTGCAGAAACATCGCGAAGTGTAACTGGAAACCTCGAAACGCTAGGTATTTCAGCAGCAGAAAGCTCTGAGTTAGTAGCAGAATACCTTAAAGCAAGACGTTTCATGACTTATCAAGAAACGCTAACTCAGCAGCAACAAAACCAAGCAGCTCAAACGTTTATTAAACAAATTGATCAGTACAGCATGGCTTTCGGTGAATCAAGAACTGCACTATTGGAAAGTGTAACTGGCACCCTGGAACAAATTGATGTACAAGCATTCTTAAAAACTCAAGGTCCAGGTGTACAAGCAGCTTTCGAAGATATGGCTGCACAGCTTGCAGGATCGGAGTTTTCAGGTCTTAGGACTTCGTTAACTCAGGCAGTTGCAGATCCGATTACTCAGCGTTCGCAATTGTTCCAGGATTTGATAGCTGCCGGTCAAGCCGATGCAGCAAATGCATTACTTGATTTTTCTCAAGCAGCACGTTCGGGTAACCAAGCACTTTCGAACATGAGATTCGAAGAGTTCATGACATCACTGGAAAATGCAAACATTGACTATTCTCAACGCATCGGTGAAGCCGGTCAAGCACTGCGTGACTTTTCAAATCAAGCTAAAATAAGAGCCGATTTAATTGCTAGAGGTAACGACTTCGAACGAGATTCAGCAGCCAGAATAAATGACATGCAAAATGCGTTTAGAAATATTTCGATGTTTTTCCAACGTGTTGCAGGATCTGTTTTAGGCGACCCTGCCGTTATCGCTGCAATAGATTCAACGCTTGCAGAGTTAACCGAAATGTTAGAAGAATCTGGTCCGAGTTTATCAAAATCACTTGCTGGTTTAATAAGAGGTATTGTTCCGTTTGTAAGTAAACTCACTCCGTTTCTTGAAACCGCGGTTGATAAAGTGAACGAATGGACCAAGAAGCTCGAAGAGTTTACTGAAAGCGGCAACTTCTCCGAAATGTGGGATAAATTAGACTTCAGCAGCTTAGTTCCAGATATCAGTGGAGCAATTGTTAAAGCAATTGCAGGCACCGCAGCCGCAGTAATTATAGGTAGTGCAATAGGCGGTGTTCTTTCGTCTGGAATAGCAAAACTACTGTCGAAAGTAGCGTTTGGCAGCAGTGGCTCTGGCGGCTTATTCGGAAATATGTTTAAAGGAGTCGGCAAAGGCGTCGGTGGTGTATTACAAGGTCTTGCCGCAGGTCTTGCCGCATTTGGTAAAGCTGGTCCAGCAGTTGTTAAAGGTGCAGCATTCTTATCGGCAGCAATCGGTATATTAGGTGTAGGTATCGCAGGTGCTACCTGGATAATGGGACAAGCACTTCCGTCATTTGCTGAAGGGTTACAAGCTTTCGAATCAATAGACGGTGACAACTTAGCCAAAGTCGGCGAAGGCACAATGAAGCTGGGCGCAGGTCTTGCAGCAATGGCAGCTGGTAGAATAGGCGAACTGTTCGGATCAGTCGGCGAAGCAATTTTTGAATTCTTCGGAGGCGAAAGCAATGGTCCGCTTGAGATGCTGAGACAATTTTCAAGTATTGCCGAGGAAGTAGGCCCAGGTATTACCAATCTTGGGCAAGCGTTAGGCAGCTTTGTACCTAACTTAGCAGACATGATTTCGGCAATTAACGATGCCGAAGATATTAACGTCGACAGTTTAAGACAAACTCTCGGTAGCCTAATATCAATGGACAATATCAGCATTCCTGAAGTGTCAATAAACGCAGGTAAAGTTAATACGTCAGAGATCGAAAGACAAATCGACGAAGCTATTCAAGCTGTTGACCCCGAAAGGCGAACTAACCAAAATGTAATGGAAGCATCGATTGATGCTGATTCAACCGCAGCTGAACAAGTTGAACACTTGCAAGCTAAAGTTTCTAGATTATGGGACACTCTAGCAAGAATGGAAGAGTCTGGCACAAGTGAGCGCGTGCAAGCAAGAATACAAAGTCAGATCAACAGTTATAACCGCATGCTCACAGGTGTCACTCGAGTAAACGGACAGCGTCTGAACAGCGAAGCCGTTACAAGAGAAATGGCACTAATAAATGAATCAGCAGAGTCGGTTGCAAATGCTAATTTTACCGGAGTGAATGATTCAGCTGAACAACTGAGACAAGCAACCAGTTCCATGGTAAATGCACTCAGTCCTGAAGATATTGCACGTTTAGAAAGCAAACGTGATGCACTTGTGCGATTCATCGACAGAGCTGAAAACTCTGGCAGAGGCAATCTCGGCAGCATGGATATGGTGAGAAGTCGTCTTGAACAAATTAATCAAACTCTTAGTCAGGCTAGTCAAGAACAGAACGGTACTGCCGATTTTACTAATATTGTAACTCAAACTGGTATGAGTCAATTGCCAGAAATGATTAATAATGAAACAACATCGCTCGAAGCAGCTATAACTAATTACTTTAGAGAATTAGGTCGCCTAGAAGATGTGAAGCCAATAAGCCAAAGTGCAAGAGTTGATATGTCTCCGCTGAGACCCGAAACTGCGATAGCACAAGAGGATGTAACAACACCGAGACAAACAGCACAATATCAACGAGTCGATTACGGAAAACCACCTATGCAAATTGCACAGCCGGAAATTAGAGACGATTCGGGCGAGCAAGAAGAACAGAGTAAACAAAATCCTGAGATTAGTAATACTAATGTCGCTCGTAGGGTACCGGAGTCCGAAGGCGAGATAAATACACTCATAAAGGATCAGAACAAGATGTTAGGCAATTTACTAATTGCTATGGATACAAATAATAAACGATTAAAGTCGCTTGTTCGTATTAACGAAGAAAAAGGTGCCTAATTTTGAGTTGGAAAAAATATTTCAAACCCGTAAATTCAGTTTTGCCATCATCGAGCATATCTGGCGATAACTCGTATGCGACTGTAAACAAGTACAACAACTGGTTACCTGAGATTTACGAAGGCCCGACAGACAGGCTTCAAAGATACCAGATTTACGAAACAATGAATCTAGACCATGAAGTACATCATGCCCTGGATACTATTGCTGACTTTGCAACCGAAGACGATGCACAGTCTAAGAAACCATTTATAATTGATTACCACGAAGAGCCAAGCCCGAAAGAAATTGAAATTATTTCGCGTGTTCTTAAACAGTGGTGCATTCTCAACGAGTTCGATAAGCGACTGTGGAGAATGTTTAGATCAACTTTGATGTATGGCGATCAGTTCTTTATTCGTGATCCGGAAACATATAAATTGTTCTGGTGTGACCCAAATAAAGTTACCAAAGTTGTTGTCAACGAAAGCGAAGGCAAGAAAATCGAGTCTTACTACATTAAGGACTTGGATCTTAATTTAGGCGAAATGATTGCAACTTCTCAGAAGCAAGGGCATCGTGGCGGATACGGTGGAGCAGACAGTATTATGTTTTCTGCACCACTTAACGGTGCAATCGGGTACGGAACACAAACTACTAATTCGTCTATTTCAGACGGCAAGTTCGGCGAAGCAGGAGAAGTTCCTGTTGATGCTAACCACATTGTTCACATGACATTGTGCGACGGAATGACTGACGAATGGCCGTTTGGTACTTCTGTACTTGAGTATGTTTATAAAGTTTACAAGCAAAAAGAATTACTTGAAGATTCTATTTTGATTTACCGTGTTCATAGAGCACCTGAAAGACGTGTATTCTTTATTGATGTTGGTTCAATGCCACCAAACAAAGCACAACAATATCTTGAGCGTGTCAAGTACGAAGTTCAGCAAAAGCGTATTCCGAGTCGCGATGGCGGCGGCCAGAGCGTAGTAGATTCTGCGTATAATCCAATGTCGTCGCTGGAAGATTACTTCTTTGCTACTACACCTGAAGGTCGCGGTTCAAAAGTTGAAACACTGCCAGGCGGCGACAACTTAGGTGATATCGACGATTTACGATACTTTAATAACAAAGTATTGCGAGCACTGGCTGTACCAAGTTCGTACCTACCGTCAGGACCAGAAGACGGTTCTGCAGGATACAACGACGGAAGAGTGGGCACAGCATTTATACAAGAATTCCGCTTTTCTAAAGTCTGTGAGCGTTATCAGAAGCAGCTTGCAAAGTCATTTGACAAAGAATTTAAGCTTTTCCTTAAAAAGAAAGGTGTTCAAATTGACAGCTCGTTGTTTAGCTTAAAATTTCCAGAACCGCAGTCGTTCTCAGAGTACAGACAGCTTGAATTGGATTCTGCAAAGATTAATACTTTTGCATCTATGTCGGAAGTTCCGTATTTGTCTAAGCGTTTTGCACTTAAACGTTACTTAGGATTAACCGAAGAAGAAATAAACGAAAACGAACGTTTGTGGAAAGAAGAAAAAGGAATGGGCTCTGAGACAGATGCAGATTCTAAAGCAGATTTAAGTTCAGCAGGAATTACTTCAAGTGGCGTAGAAACAATGGCACCTGAAGATGGGTTCGATGATGAATTTGCAGACGACGGAGAAGGTGATTTTGATTCGGATATAACCGATGACGACATTAATGACTTCGGCGAAGAGCCAGGAGAAGAATAATGAAAGGACGTGAATTACTACACGAATTTTACGAACCGTCAGAAGACGAAGTAACAAAAGTTGATTACGACGACACAAGACGACCGCGATTGACGTTATCTCAAATACACAGGATGCGTCAATCGAGAGATGCTGAAAGGGTAGACAAAAAAGAATATCTAGATTTTCTACCTAGTATGTACGACCAATCAGCTGAATAAATAGTTAAAGATTTTAAAACGGCTTATTTTTACCCCATAATAAGCCGTTTTTCTGTTCTTTGTATTAAATATAATTGAAATAAATTATCTATAGGAGACTGAAAGCAATGTCTACACCAAGTAAAAACGCTCTGGAGCAAATTCTTGAGCACTTAGTGAACGAGGACACTGACAAGGCGGAATCGTTGCTACACGAATTTATCGTTGCTAAATCTCGCTCTATCTACGAATCAGTAGTTAACGAAGAAGATGAAGCATGCGATGACATGGATGACGAAGTCGAAAAAGACGACGAAGAAGTTAAAGAAGATATCGGCGGCGACGAAAAAGAAGATTTCGTAGCAGATGTTGAAGCAGACAGCGAAGACATTGACTCCGATGAAGTTAACGACGGCGAAGTCGAAGGCGACTCAGAAGAAAGCGAAGAAGGTGAAGAAGACACCGAAGATCGAATCGAAGATTTAGAAAGCCAGCTTGAGCAACTGCGTTCAGAATTTGCAACCCTTATGGGCCAAGAAATGGAAGAACCGTATCACGACGAAAGCGAATTCGATGGTGATTACAGCAACGGCGACGAAGGCGACTTAGGCGACCTGGGCGGCGAAATGGACTTCGACAACATGACAGCAGAGCAAATTGAAGAAGCTACTAAGCTTCAAGACGAAGTTTCTGTAAGCATGGACAAGGAAGGTCAATATGCTGGCACTGGCGACAAGTCAGAAAAAGCAAAAATTAACCCTAAAAGCACTTACAGCAATGCACAAGCCAAAGGCGAAAGCCGCGCAGTAGACTTTACTAAAGGCTCAAGCGAAACAGGCGGATCTGCAGAAAAGGCTAAAGACCACACTCCGACTGATAACATCGATGAAGAGCCATCAGAAGTTAGTCACTCAGATGAAAAGTCTGAAGGAAGCTACGTTGGTACCGGTAACAAGTCTAAATCTGGTAAAGTGCAAACTAAGAGTCCTTTATCAAAGAAACCAGCTGAGTAATATCTAGGGATTTAGCAATGGCATCAAAGCTATATGAATATATGTCCTTTGACAAAGGTCATATGGAAGTGAAAGAAAGCATCGGTGAAGGTGGCAAGAAAGATTGCTTCATGAAAGGCATCTTTATTCAAGGTGACGTTCGTAACCAGAACCAGCGTGTTTACCCATTGCGTGAAATTTCTAGAGCAGTTGATTCGTTGAACCAGAAAATTAATGGCGGTTTTACAGTTTTAGGTGAGCTTGACCATCCAGAAGAGCTAACCATTAACTTAGACCGTGTATCTCACATTATTGAAAGTATGTGGGTTGATGGTTCAGACGGTTACGGAAGTCTAAAAATTATCGACACGCCACTGGGACAAATTGTTAAAACATTGCTTCAGTCGGGAGCCAAACTTGGTGTAAGTTCTCGTGGTTCTGGCAGCGTAGACGATAGCGGCGCGGTGAGCGACTTTGATATTGTTACAGTAGATATCGTTGCTCAACCGAGTGCCCCGGACGCCTACCCAAGAACCATCTACGAAAGCTTATACAACATGAAAGGCGGCGCGCAGATAATGGAAACAGCAGAATCGTCTCTTTATGACCCATCTGCGCAGAAACATCTCGATAAAGAGATAATTAAGTATATTAGAGAGATGAAAATTTAGGAGACTCAAGATGGCAAATGATCTAGGAAAAATCTTGGGTGAAAACGCAAATTTATCTAAGGATATGCAAGCTCAAATTAACGAAGCTTGGAACGAAAAGTTAGAAGAAACACGTTCAGAACTTCGTGAAGAGTATGCTCGTAAATACGAGCACGATAAAGCTGTAATGGCCGAGTCGATTGACAAGTTCCTTACTGATAAACTTCGCGTCGAACTCGAAGAATTTGCTGAGGATAGAGCTAAGTTAGTCCAGGAACGTGTTGCTTACCGTCGTAAGATGAAAGAGCACGCTGCAATGGTTGACAAGTTCATCGTCGAGCAAGTTTCCAAAGAAATCAAAGAGTTCCATTCAGACAAACAGAAGATGGCTGAAAACTTCAAGAAACTTGAAAACTTCACCCTGAAACAACTGTCTGAAGAAATTCGTGAGTTCCGTTCTGATAAGCGCAAGCTTGTTGAGCAGAAAGTTCGCATGGTTGCTGAAGGCAAGAAGCAATTGCAAAGTGCTAAAGAAAAGTTCATTGCAAGAGCAGCTAAAATTGTCGAATCGAATATCGACGCAACACTGAAGAAAGAAATTTCTCAGTTTAAAGAAGATATTCAAGCAGCTCGTGAAAACGAATTTGGTAGACGTATCTTTGAATCCTTTGCAAGCGAATTTTTAACTTCTTACCTGAACGAAGGTACAGAAATTAGCAAGCTTCAAAGTGCTATTAAAGCAAAAGAGAAACAAATTAATGAGCTTAATGAGAGCATCTCAGCTAACGCTGAAAAAGCTACATTGCTCGAGTCAAAACTGAAAGCAGCTAAAGATCGTCATGTACGTTCACAAGTGATGGGCAAGCTATTAAAGCCACTGTCACAAGAAAAACGTATTGTAATGAAAGATCTTCTAGAGTCAGTTGCGACTAAAGATCTTGATACTGCGTACGACAAATATCTACCAGCAGTATTAAACGAATCTGTTACGGCAGGTACGAAACAAGAGTCAGGTAAACGTGTGTTAGCTGAGTCTAAAAAGTCTGAGAAGACAGGAAATAGGCCTAAGCAGGCCCTCAATGAAAATGCTAATCAAGACGACAGCTACTTAGCTGACATTATTAAATTAGCAGGAATTAATAAGTAAATAGGAGATTTAAGAAATGGCCAATAAGCTATTCGAATCAAACTGGAGCAACACTAAAGACGCTCTGTTAGAAGGTCTGCAAGGTGCCCGTAAGAAAAATATGGGTGTTGTTCTGGAAAACACTCGCTCTCAGATGCTGAAAGAGAGTGCTACTCAAGGTGCTACCCAAGCAGGTAACATCGCTGTATTAAACAAAGTAATGCTGCCACTGATTAGACGTGTAATGCCTACGGTTATTGCAAACGAAATCATGGGTGTTCAGCCAATGACTGGTCCGGTTGGTCAAATTCATACTCTGCGTGTTCGCTATGCTGACACAGCAGCAGGTGTAACTGCCGGTACTGAAGCACTATCACCGTTTGAACTTGCAAAAGCTTACGCAGGTAACGAAGACCAAAACAACCCGCTAGCAGCTCAAACTGCGGCGCTTGAAGGTCAGCCTGGTAACAGAATGAGCATCCAAATCTTGAAAGAGACTGTGGAAGCGAAATCTCGTAAGTTAAGCGCTCGTTGGACTTTTGAGTCTGCACAAGACGCTAACGCAATCCACGGTATCGATATCGAAGCAGAGATCATGCAAGCACTAGCTCAAGAGATCACTGTTGAGATCGACCAAGAAATGCTGCAAAGCCTGCGTGGACTTGTTGGTGCTGCACCAGTAACGTTCGACCAAGCTGCGGTATCTGGTACTGCTACTTACGTTGGTGACGAGCATGCTGCACTGGCGGTTATGATCAACCAACAAGCGAACCTTGTTGCTGCACGTACACGTCGTGGCGCTGCAAACTGGGCAGTTGTATCTCCAACTACACTGACCATTCTGCAATCAGCAACTACTTCAAGCTTTGCACGTACTACAGAAGGTACTTTCGAAGCGCCTACAAACACCAAGTTTGTTGGTACACTGAACTCAACTATGCGCGTATATGTTGACCAGTATGCTGCCGATGACGAAGCTGTACTGCTTGGTTATAAAGGTGATACTGAAACAGATGCTGCCGCATACTACTGTCCGTACATCCCACTGATGAGCACTGGCCCAGTAATGGACCCAGATACGTTCGAACCAGTAGTAAGCTTCATGACTCGTTACGGGTACCTGGAACTTACTAACACTGCGAACTCATTCGGTAACGCAGCGGACTATCTGTCTAAAGTTGGTATTAACACTACTAACCTACAGTTCTTCTAAGCACTGCTTAAAAGATAATTTATACGAAAAGCGTCCTCCGGGACGCTTTTTTATTGACTTCAAACTCGCAATCGTGTATGCTACGCATACGTCAGATCACAGAAGCTAAGTTATGAAATTAAAATACACTTATTCGGACTTTACTATAAACTTGCTTACTGTAATGAGAGTGTATCATAATGGCACCTGGTTAAAAGTTAAGCCTTTGCTGTATTACAAAGATACATTAATTGTTGAAAACATTGACACAAGGTTACCGTTGATAACAATTGAAGCAATTGACTTACAATGGCATTTTACTACAGCCCAAGGAAAGCAACTTAAATCTGACAAGGAAAAACTCAGCTTTAAAGACAAGTTAAAATTTGTTCTAAGGAGCTCAGTAAACTTTTAACAAAATGCGCAAGGATGCACATGAGTAATAACTTTCAAGAAAAACTCAAAATCGGTGAGAATTTTGAGTCCAACTACGTTCTGCCTTTACTGCTTGACATGCACCCAGGTTACTGGATCGAGTCAACACACGATTATAAAACTGGTCAGTATGCCGGGCCACGTGTACAAACCAGCGGCAAACAGCCTTTAATTCTGCCAGATTTCAAGCTATTTAATCCCCATAACAGCCACTCTGTTATGTACGAAGCAAAGTACAAAGCAAAAGCTTTTTCTATCACTGGATTCATAGGAAAAAAGTTTGTTGCGATAGAAGCATCCAAAGTAAAAGACTATAACAATGTTGCAAGACTGTTTAGATCGGACTTGAAATATGTTATAGGTTGCGGCGAAACAGGAAAAATTTATTTCTGTGATGCAAGTGCATGGGTGCCACATTATTTCGATAATAAGTACTACACAGGTGATGTGTGTGCGTTCGAACTTAAAGATGAAGATGTGGTAAGCAATTTATGATACAAAAATGGCGTAAACGATATATGGGTCTAGCAATCGAAGTCGCTGACTTCTCAGAAGATGAGTCGACAAAAGTCGGTGCTTATATTGCTAACCCCGAAACAAACAGGCCAGTGTCGTTTGGGTACAATGGCATGCCCAGCGGTGTACTTAATAAACCTGAGAGACATCAGCGCCCAGTGAAGTATTTTTACTTTGAGCATGCTGAACGAAATTGCATTTATAATGCTGACCGACAGCTTGACAACATGGCAATATTTGTAACACATACACCGTGTGCTGATTGCACAAGAGCAATTATTCAGAATCGAATTTCAGAGTTGTATGTGTTAATCGACCATGGGTTTAACAGTAAATGGACCGAAGAAAGATATTCACTGGAACAAAGAGAAGCAATACACTATATGCTGTCAGAGACTACTATGCGTGTATTTGAAATCGATCGAGAAGGTAACCTAGTCTAAATATAACCTGTTTTCTTTTGATAAATACATAAAACATTAAGTCAGGGTTTATGTAGAATGGCAAAAGAGCACAAACAGGTATACAGCGGATCGAGATTAGTACTTGAGAATTTATCAGGAGACGTAGGTAAATTCCAAGTTGATGTTAACGGTAACCTTGTTGTTACTGGTAACTTAAATATCCTGGGTGACTTAGAAAGTACTGACGTTACCCAATCAACTCTTCAGATTGACGACAAGTCAATTATTCTTAACAGGGGCGAGCAAGGCCCAGGTGTCGGAGCGGTTCCTGGAACAGCACCTTTATCAGGTCTTGTTATCGACCGTGGTATGTACGAACAAACCGGTACCGACGATAACGGTGAACCGATATACGAATTCCGCGATTCGCCATATACACCAGCTACT
>CETA01062450.1_pt1 | contig 13916 bp, 12 predicted proteins | sample 531251 | NCBI WGS metagenome assembly CETA01 (sample SAMEA2622362, study PRJEB7988) | marine metagenome | biome: marine biome (ENVO:00000447); feature: mesopelagic zone (ENVO:00000213); material: "saline water (ENVO:00002010), including plankton (ENVO:xxxxxxxx)" | depth 380 m
AATGGTCGCACTGGTGAAACCTATGATGAGCCAATTGGGATTGGATACGTTTATATTTTGAAGCTGGCGCATCTAGTTGATGACAAAATTCATGCTAGATCCACAGGACCTTATTCGATGATTACCCAGCAACCGTTGGGTGGTAAAGCTCAGTTCGGTGGTCAGAGATTTGGAGAGATGGAAGTTTGGGCTCTAGAAGCATATGGCGCCGCTTACTGCCTTCAGGAACTTTTAACTATTAAGTCTGACGATGTACTCGGACGTGTAAGAGTTTATGAGGCAATTGTTAAAGGCGATAATATTCCGGAACCTGGTATACCTGAGAGTTTCAAAGTTCTGATTAAAGAGATGCAGTCCTTGTGTTTGAATGTTGAAGTTCTAGACAATGATGGTAAAGAAGTTGAGATTAGAGAGATGGATGAAGATGTCTATAGGACAACTGAAGCTCTTGGAATTGATCTTTCTCGCCCAGAACGAGGATCTGATGAAGAAGATGCAGCTCGCGAAGCTGCACGTGCGGTTAGAGCGTTTTCGTAATAGAGAGAAATTGGCAATAGGAAAATAAGGGAATAAAGAGTGATAGACGTCAACGAGTTTTCAAATATTCGAATTGGTTTGGCCACTGCTGATGACATTCGCATGTGGTCAAACGGTGAAGTAAAAAAACCTGAGACTATTAACTATCGAACGCTTAAACCTGAAAAGGATGGCCTTTTTTGTGAGAAGATTTTTGGTCCAACCAAAGATTGGGAATGCTATTGCGGAAAATATAAAAGAGTCAGATTTAAGGGAATTATTTGTGAGCGCTGTGGTGTAGAAGTAACCAGATCGAAGGTTCGTCGTGAACGTATGGGCCACGTCGAGTTGGCAGCACCAGCAGTTCATATTTGGTACTTACGTGGAACGCGTTCTTGGTTGGCTTATTTACTCACAGGTAATGAACCCAAAGAGGAATTAAAAGCAAAGCAACTAGAAAAGGTGATCTACTTTGCAGCGAATCTGGTTGTAACTGTTGATGCCGAAAGAAGACACGATGACCTTCCTGAATTAGAGAAAGAACTTTCCGAAGAACGAAATGCGATTGAAGAAGAACGAGATCGGGAACTTGATCGTCGTAAAGAGGACCTTGAGGCCGAACTAGCTGAAATGGAAAATGAAGGTCTCAAAGACGCTGACCTAAAGGCTCGTCAGAAAGCCGCAGAAAAGGATATGCAGTTTATACGTGAACAGTATGAGCAGGAGTTAGATGTTTTAGACAGAGCTTGGGAAGAATTTAAGGGCCTTTTCCCGCGTCAGATAATTGAAGACGAACTTCTTTGGCGTGAGTTAGAGGACCGATGGGGCGAGTATTTTGAAGGTGGCATGGGTGCTAATGCTTTGTCGCAACTAATCGACCGCATAGATTTTGATGAAGAAGAAATTACTTTAAGGGGAATGATTGATCCACCTAAAGATCAAAAACCACTATCAACGCAGCGTCGAGATAAAGCAATTAAGAGACTAAAAATAGTCGCTTCTTTTAATCGTCGAGATGAGCACGGCCGTCGTGTAAATGAACCTCAAGCGATGATTCTCGATGCTGTTCCAGTTATACCTCCTGATCTTCGACCAATGGTTCAACTAGATGGTGGACGTTTTGCAACTTCTGACTTAAATGATTTATATAGGCGCGTAATCAATAGAAATAACCGCTTAAAAAGGCTGTTAGATCTAGGAGCACCTCGAATTATCGTTAATAACGAAAAACGTATGTTGCAAGAGGCCGTGGATGCACTATTTGACAATGGTAGACGAGGTCGACCTGTCACAGGACCAGGCAACCGTCCTTTAAAATCTCTGTCTGACATGTTGAAAGGGAAACAAGGAAGATTCAGACAAAATCTTCTAGGTAAACGAGTTGATTATTCGGGAAGATCTGTAATCGTCGCAGGACCTACTCTTAAGTTCCATCAATGTGGACTTCCTAAATTAATGGCTCTTGAATTGTTTAAACCTTTTGTAATGAAACGTTTAGTGGATGGAGAACTTGCTCAGAATATTAAATCCGCGAAAAGAATGGTCGAAAGGCGAAAGCCACAAGTATGGGATGTTTTAGAAGAAGTCATTCAGGAACATCCGGTTATGTTGAACCGAGCTCCCACCCTTCACAGATTAGGAATTCAAGCTTTTGAGCCTGTTTTGGTTGAAGGTAAAGCTATTCGAATTCATCCTTTAGTTTGTACCGCTTTTAACGCAGATTTTGATGGAGACCAGATGGCAGTCCATTTGCCTTTATCGGCTGAAGCACAGGCAGAAGCTAGGGTCTTAATGCTTTCCGCTAACAACGTACTTAGTCCTGCTCACGGCCGGCCGTTAGTCACTCCAACCCAAGACATGATCATTGGCGGCTTTTACATGACTAGTGAAGTAGAAGGTGCCACAGGAGAAGGAAGAACATTCCGAAGAATACATGAAATTGAGCAAGCTTTAGATAGTGGCTCATTACATTTGCATTCGTTAATTGAATTCAGATCAGATAGTTATCCAGATTTAGCACTTGAATCAGAAAATGGAGACGGTCTTGTTTGGGAGAAGACTACTGCTGGACGCGTTTTGTTTAATGAAGCTCTTCCAGCAGGTTTTGGTTATGTAAATCGTCAAGTTGACAAAAAAGCTATGGGATCGATTGTTGATGATTTAGCACGTCATTACCCAAAGAAAGTTGTAGCAAATAGTCTTGACAGCCTTAAAGATAAATGTTTCCGTTATGCATCGCAGTCAGGGATTACTGTCTCTATTGAAGACGTGAAGACACCGTCTGACAAACAGGCAATTCTAGACAAATATGAGAAAGATGCTGAAAAAGTAGAGAATCAGTTCCGACGAGGAATCATTACAGACGGTGAAAGAAGGCAGAAAGAAATTGAGATTTGGAATGCCGCAACTGCTGAAATTACCGAAAGAATGGCTGAAGTTCTAGAAGACGACCCGTTCAATCCCATTGACATGATGATGAAATCTGGTGCGCGAGGAAACATGATGCAAGTAAGACAAATTGCTGGCATGAGAGGCCTTGTAGCTAACCCTCGAGGTGACTTAATACCACGTCCGATCAAATCTAACTTCCGAGAAGGATTAGCTATGTTGGAGTACTTTATTGCTACTCCTGGAGCTCGAAAAGGTCTTGTTGATACTGCATTGAGGACAGCCGATTCTGGTTATTTGACTAGAAGATTGGTCGACGTCTGTCAAGAATTGATAATCAATGACGAAGATGTTTTTGCTACAGGGAAACCAGTACGTTCGGTTTGGGTAGAAAATATACGAGAAGACGAATCAGGCTTCCGCTCACATATAGAAACGAAACTATTTAGTAGAACCCTTGCAGAAGACGTGGAGCTTTCTAACGGAACTGTTTATGAAAAAGGAACAATCGTTGGTGAAGACGAAATGGTCGCACTTCGAGATGATCCAGCAGTTGAACAAGTTAGAGTTCTTTCGCCTTTAACTGACGATTCAGATCAAGGAGTGTCTAGAGCCTGTTACGGAATGTCTTTAGCAACTGGCAAACCTATAGAAATAGGTGAAGCAGTGGGAGTAATAGCCGCCCAGTCAATTGGTGAGCCAGGCACACAGTTGACTATGAGAACCTTCCATACAGGTGGTGTAGCTGCTGCTGGAAGAGATATTGCTGCAGGTCTGCCTCGTGTAGTCGAATTGTTCGAAGCTCGTACCCCTAAAGGCAAGGCAACTTTGTCAAGGATTTCTGGTGTTATCAGAATAGGAGAAGATGAAGGGCGAGGCCGAGAGGTTACTGTTGTCGCTGATGACGGAACGGAAGAGGTTCATCTTATCCCAGGTATTTCTCGTCTTGAATTCAAAGATGGAGATGAGATTTCCGCTGGTGATGCAATAGTTGAAGGTCCTAGGGATCCAAAGGAACTTCTTGAGATTAAAGGAGTTAGAGAAACTCAGCAGTATTTGGTGGATGAAGTTCAGAAGGTTTACCGAGACCAAGGTGTATCAATCCACGATAAACATATTGAATTGGTTGTAAGACAGATGACTCGGAGGGTGCGGATTAGTGACCCTGGAGACTCAGAGTTTCTTCCAGGAGAACAGGTAGATCAGCCTATTTTTGCTGCGGCTAATAGAAACTTGGTTGAGGAAGGAAAGAAACCTGCTGAAGGTCGCCCTATATTAATGGGAATCACAAAAGCTTCACTTGCTACTGATTCTTGGTTGTCAGCTGCGTCTTTCCAAGAAACCACTCGAGTTCTGACAGAAGCTGCAATAGAAAGCAGACAAGACAAATTGGTAGGTCTAAAAGAAAATATTATTATCGGTAAATTAATTCCCGCTGGAACAGGACGTAAAGAGTACGGGCGTGTTGGAACACACGCTCCTGACTACAAGCCAATGGATTTTTACTCGTCTGCTGATGAAGAGCAAGATTTAGCTGAATGGCTAGCAACTCAGGCAGATAGTGGCAATGAGAGCGATGAAAGTTTTGCCGGCGCTTATGAAGCTGATGTAATAGATTTAGCTAATGGTGCTGTTGAAGAAGCCATTGAAGAAATTGACTGAGATACTTAGATTTCTTATTGCGACGTGAAGATGTCGACCGTAGACTCAATACTTGTGTCTTAGTTAGTTCTGGACCGTGTTTCAATTTCAATAGGCAAGGTTTGAGGTAAGTCGTGCCCACAATTCAACAACTGGTCCGTAAGGGCCGTCAATCAAAGCGCAGAAAAGAAGCTACTCCTGCTTTGAAGGGAGCTCCTCAGAGGCGCGGTGTTTGTACAAGAGTTTTTACGACTACACCAAAAAAACCAAATTCGGCTCTTCGCAAGGTTGCAAGGGTGCGTTTAACCAGCGGAATGGAAGTAACGGCTTATATACCGGGTGAGGGACATAATTTACAAGAGCACTCAATTGTTTTATTACGAGGTGGTCGTGTAAAAGATTTACCGGGTGTTCGTTACAAGATTGTTAGGGGAACCCTTGACACTTCTGGTGTTTCGGAAAGAAGCCAGTCTCGGAGCCGATATGGCGCAAAGAAGGACAATTAATTATGCCTAGAAAGGGACCAGCTGTTAGAAGGAGTCTTACCCCAGATCCTGTATATCGTTCGAGTGCAGTTACTCAGTTGGTGAACAAAGTATTAAAGCACGGGAAACGTTCCACTGCAGAGCAGATTGTATATGGCGCTTTAAAGGTAGTTGAAACAAAAACAGGGAGTGAACCTGTTGGAGTTTTAAAAGACGCTTTGGAAAGTATACGACCACAGCTTGAAGTGCGAAGTCGTCGCGTCGGGGGTGCCACTTATCAAGTGCCTGTTGAGGTTAAACCCCGCCGAGCGAACACTTTAGCTGTTCGCTGGCTTGTTGATTATGCACGAGAAAGAAGAGAAAGATCCATGTCTGAACGCTTAGCTAATGAGATAATGGATGCTGCCAATGGAATTGGTTCATCCGTTAAGCGCCGTGAGGACTTGCATAAAATGGCTGAAGCTAACAAAGCATTCGCGCATTATCGTTGGTAATAAATTCAGACAACAGGTAACAGGTAACAGGTATGGCTAATCGACACCCTCTTGAGAGAACTCGTAATATTGGAATTATGGCTCATATTGATGCGGGTAAAACTACCACTACAGAACGAATCCTGTATTACACAGGTGTGAATTATAAGATCGGTGAAGTTCATGAAGGCACCGCGACTATGGACTGGATGGAACAAGAGCAAGAGCGCGGGATCACGATCACTTCTGCTGCTACAAGCTGTTTCTGGAACGATCACAGGATCAACATTATTGATACTCCTGGACACGTTGACTTCACAGTCGAGGTAGAACGTTCTTTAAGAGTTTTAGATGGCGCAATCGCAGTTTTTGATGGAGTTGCAGGTGTGGAGCCACAAACTGAAACAGTTTGGCGCCAAGCTGATCGTCATAACGTTCCAAGGATGTGTTTTATCAACAAAATGGATAGAACCGGAGCTGATTTTTTCTTTGTTTTAGGAACCATTAAAGAACGTCTTGGTTGCAAAGCTGCTGTGATCCAATTACCTATAGGAGCAGAAGCTGATTTTGCTGGCATTATTGATTTGGTAACCATGAAGGCATTGGTTTGGGAAGGCGAAGATTTAGGAGCTTCATGGAATGAAGTAGAGATTCCAGACGATTTGAAATCCCAAGCTGATGAATATCGGGCAGAACTTGTCGATCTTCTTGCTGAGTTTGATGAAAATATTCTTGAAAAATTTGTTGGCGAGGAAGAAATCACAATTGAAGATTTGAAAACAGCAATTCGTCAAGGAACTCTTTCAGGGGATTGTGTCCCAATATTAACTGGCACAGCTTTTAAGAATAAAGGCGTTCAGCCTCTTCTTGATTCTGTTGTTGAGTATTTACCATCACCACTTGATCTCCCACCAGTTGAAGGTGTTGAACCTCGAAGTGAGGAAGTCACCAAGCGTGCTGTAAGTGACGATGAACCATTTGCTGCTCTTGCTTTTAAAATCATGACAGATCCTCATGTAGGAAAATTAACTTATTTCCGTGTTTACAGTGGCACCTTGGAAAAAGGTGCGACTGTTTTAAACACCCGGTCGAGCTCTAAGGAGCGCATTGGACGTATTTTAGAGATGCACGCCAATGATCGGGAGGACCTTGACATTGTTCGAACTGGTGACATAGTTGCCGGTGTAGGCATCAAAGACTCAAAGACAGGTGACACTCTTTGTTCACCTGACCACCCTCTTATCCTCGAACAGTTTGACTTTCCGGATCCTGTAATTCATGTAGCTGTTGAGCCTCGGTCGAAAGCTGATCAGGACAAAATGGGTAAAGCTTTAGGAGCTCTCTCTGATGAAGATCCCACGTTTACAGTTAGAAGCGATGAGGAAACAGGTCAGACAATTATTGGTGGTATGGGCGAGTTACACCTTGAAGTTCTAGTTGATCGAATGTTGCGTGAGTTTCGTGTTGATGCAAATGTAGGAAAACCCCAAGTAGCTTATCGAGAAACAATTACTAAAGCAGTCGAAAATTATCGTTACACTCACAAGAAACAATCTGGCGGATCAGGCCAATATGCTGAAATCGTTGCGACGGTGGAACCTCTGACAGAAGGTGAAGAAACCTACGATTTCGTAGACAAAGTTTCGGGAGGGCGTATTCCTAAGGAATATATTCCAGCTGTTAATGCTGGCATCCAAGCTGCCATGACTTCTGGTGTCCTCGCAGGTTTTCAAGTTTTGGGTATGAAGGTGACGCTTAACGATGGAAAACACCATGATGTTGATTCATCTGAAATGGCTTTTAAAATTGCTGCACAGGCTTGGTTTAGAGAGGTAATAAAACAGGCTAAGCCAGTTCTTTTAGAGCCAATTTTTTCTGTAGAAGTTGTAACACCAGAGGATTATATGGGTGATGTAGTTGGTGATTTAAATTCTAGAAGAGGCAAAGTCGGACAAATGGAAGCAAGAGGAAATAATCAAGTAGTTACTGCAGAGGTACCGCTATCTGAGATGTTCGGTTATGCTACAGATCTGCGTTCGCGCACTCAAGGGCGTGCGACGTATACAATGCAGTTCGATTCGTATCAAAAAACTCCTTCATCAGTTCAGGAAGAGATTGTCACCCGAATTCGTGGTGAATAAGCTTAACCTACTGAGAAGGTAATATAAAATAATAGAAATAATAGAGAAACTCGAGGGAGAGTCATGGCTAAGGCCCAGTTCGAAAGAAATAAGCCCCACGTAAATGTGGGAACGATGGGACACATCGATCACGGTAAGACAACTCTTACTGCTGCGATAACCAAGGTATTGTCGGATGCAGATCCTGATAATACATCATTTACAGCATTTGAGAACATTGATAATGCTCCAGAAGAACGTGAACGTGGTATCACTATTAACGTTTCACACGTTGAGTATGAGACAGGTAATAGGCACTACGCCCATGTCGATATGCCTGGACACGCTGACTACATCAAAAACATGATTACTGGTGCAGCTCAGGTTGATGGAGCTATTTTGGTGGTTTCCGCAGCTGATGGACCAATGCCTCAAACTCGAGAGCATGTTTTGCTTGCGCGTCAGGTTGGAGTTCCAAAGATTATTGTGGCGTTAAATAAGTGCGATGCTGTTGACGATGAAGAACTTCTTGAACTTGTAGAAATGGAAGTTAGAGATCTTCTAAATGAATATGAGTTCCCTGGAGACGACACACCAATTGTTAGAGTTTCAGCTCTTAAGGCCTTGGAAGGCGATGAAGACTCCTCAGCTCAAATTATTGACCTCATGAGTCAAGTAGATGATTACATCCCTCAACCTGAACGTGATGTTGATAAGCCATTCCTTATGCCGATTGAGGATGTTTTCTCAATTACAGGGCGTGGAACGGTTGTAACCGGTCGTGTTGAACAGGGCAAAGTTAATACTGGTGACACAATAGAAATTGTTGGTATTAAAGACACAACAGAAACAACTTGTACTGGTGTCGAGATGTTCAGAAAACTTCTTGATGAGGGACTGGCAGGAGATAATATTGGCGCACTACTTCGCGGTATAGACAAAGAAGATGTTCAGCGTGGTCAGGTTTTGGCAGCCCCTGGTTCAATAACTCCGCATACCCAGTTTGAAGCTGAGGTATATGTTCTTACTAAGGAAGAGGGTGGACGCCATAAGCCGTTCTTCTCTAATTACCGGCCACAGTTTTATTTTAGAACAACTGATGTGACAGGAAGCATTGCTTTGCCAGAAGGAACCGAAATGTGCATACCCGGTGATAACACAACTATGACGGTTGAGTTGATCGCTCCGATTGCTATGGATGAAGGACTTCGCTTCGCTATTCGTGAAGGTGGCAGGACTGTAGGTGCTGGTGCTGTAACGAAGGTTCTCAAGTAGCACGGATTCAATATGGCATCGAGTCAAAAAATAAGAATCAGGCTTAAAGCCTACGATCATGAGGTTATTGATCAGTCAGCAAAAAAAATTGTTGAAACAGTTCGTAGAACTCAAGCAGATCTTCGAGGGCCAGTACCTCTACCTACAGAGAAGCATCGTTACACAGTGATTCGTGGGCCTTTTAAGGATAAGGACTCTCGTGAACACTTTGAGATGAGAATTCATAAGAGGCTTCTCGACATTCTTAACCCTTCTCCTAAGACTGTTGATTCTCTCCAAAGGCTTGATTTGCCAGCCGGTATAGATATTGAAATAAAAATCCAGCAAAATTAGTCGTCATTTTTTTGTTCCGGAGGGATGTCTTCCGTTTTGTTTCTATTTAGAGAACCTTCTCTGTGGATTTTTGTTGCAAGTAACTCTTCGGAAACTTCGTGTCGGCGGGCAACTGACCCTATTACGGATTGAATAGTTGCTGCTGCGGGAAGTGCTAACAGAGCACCCACTACTCCTAGTATTGCGGAGCCAGCAATTACTGAACCAATTGCTACGGCTGGATGGATTTGCATTGTATGAGAAGTGATTCTGGGAGAGATTAAATAATTCTCTATTTGTTGATAAACAGCAATTGTCACTAGTACCCATAGGCCATCAACAGGTTCACCTAGTAGTCCCACAACAAGGGGTAATACGCCGGCTATATAAGTTCCTACAACGGGTACAAACTGAGAAATAACTCCGACCCATAGAGCTAGAGCTAGTGCAGAGGGAAGTCCGATTATTTCGAAAATTAACCAATGAATTGCACCGGAAAGCACTGCAAGGACACTTCTTGAAAGTATGTATCCGCCTGTTTTGGATACAGCTAGATCCCAAACTTCCAAAATTTGCCCTTGGCGCCGTGGAGCAAGAAAAGAACATACAAGTCTTCTAACTTTTGGCCCTTCAGCTACTAGATAAAAAGAGAAAAGAGCAATTGTAAAAAGTTGGAATAGTACATTCGCCACGGTTGTTCCGAAACGTGCAAGGTCGTCAGCGAAATCACCGAGCCATTGTGCTAAAGCTCCAGAGTCGTATTTTTCTTGTAAATCTGAGGTGGCGTTTTCAATTCCAAAATTATCATCAAGAAATTCGTCGATATCAGCTAGATAGGTTGGGATATTATTATTAAATTCAGTTACTTGATCAGCAAGAAGAGATCCGACTTGAAAACCAAAACCGCCTAGAGCGGCAAAGCACGCTAGAAAAGTTAAAGCTGTTCCAAGACCTCTCTTTAATCCTAATTTTTCAAGCCTGTTTACTGCCGGTTCTAGAGCGAAAGAGAGAAATAGAGAAACTAAAAGAATTATTAGTAGGGGTCTTAGTGCAGAAATAACTTCACGAAAATACCAAAGAAGGGCAAATCCCCCTAAGAGAGTCGCTATTGATTTAATTACCCACTTTGGTAATTTTTCGCTGTCTTTTGCTTGATTTTCCAAGGATTTCACCTGTAGGTGTTTTTTTATATTTACAACTAAACAGACGGTACTTCTAAAAGAGTCGTTGAAATGGGATATTTGAGTCAAAGTTCTCATTATTAAAGGGATTTTCGGTTGTGCCATGTGATTATGCGCCGTATCGTTATCAGTCGGTGTCTGTTGTTTTAACACCTAAAGCTGACGTCCATTGAGGCCCACCAAAATAGGTTGGAACCGAATGGCACAACCGAAATCAGCGCTCCGCCGGGGTTTCCCGAGCGGAGCGTTTGCATGGAATTACATAGATACAAATTAACGAGCATCCGTTTGGTGTGCGTAGGAAAAAAAATGGCTAGTAAAGCAATAGTGGGAGAAAAGGTCGGAATGACCCAAGTGTGGGATGAAGATAATTCCGTGATCCCTGTCACAGTTCTGCGCATCAGACCGAATCGTGTCGTACGAGTTAAAACTACAGAACGTGATGGATATAGTGCCCTCCAAGTCACCTTTGGAGAAAAGGATCAGCAAAAATTAACAAGACCAGAAGCAGGTCATTTTGCCTCGAATGGGGTTGATGCAGGAGTCAAGTTAGTGGAGCTTCGTTTGGACAACGTTGATGGATACGAAGTGGGGCAAGAACTAACTGTTGAAACTCTTTCTGAAAATTTAAGAGTTGATGTTACTTCAGTGAGCAAAGGAAAAGGTTTTGCGGGAGTTATGAAAAGGCATGGCTTTAAAGGGCAAAGAGCTTCTCATGGTGCTCATAAGGTTCATCGTAAACCTGGAGCAGTGGGTCAATGTGCAACACCATCAAGAATTTTTAAAGGTAAAAAACTTCCAGGAAGAATGGGTAATCAAAAAACAACTATTTTAAATCTTCAAGTTGTACAAGCAGATACTGAAAAAGAACTCTTGCTGATCAAGGGTTCAGTACCTGGTCCGAATGGTTCCACTGTTTTAATTAGAGACGCAGTAAAGGGAGCAGTTTGATGGTTGCTGTTGATGTTAAAGATTTAACTGGCTCTAAAACTGGCACAATTAATTTGGATCCTCAAACCTTTGGTCTTGATCCTAACGTTGCAGTTATGCACCAAGTGGTTACTGCGCAACTAGCCGCTAGACGTAGTGGGACCCAGAGCACTAAGACAAGAGCAGAAGTTAGAGGTGGAGGGGCAAAACCTTGGCGCCAAAAGGGCACTGGTCGTGCTAGGCATGGTTCAATTCGCTCCCCTCAGTGGCGTGGTGGTGGAGTTGCGTTAGGACCCAAGCCGCGTGATTATTCACAGAAAACCCCTAAAAAAATGGTTCGTTTGGCATTAAAGTCTGCTCTTTCTGATCGAGCAGCATCAGAACGTGTTTTAGTTGTTGACGAATGGAATTTTGAATTACCAAAAACTAAAACAGCAGTAGCGGCTCTTGAGGCATTGGATTTAGAGGGTAGAGTTTTGCTTGTTGTCAATCAAAACGATTCAAACACTTGGAAAAGTTTTGCAAATCTAGATCGAGTACACGTCATATCACCGGGTGAATTAAACGCTTATGACGTTTTAGTAAGTGATTGGGTTGTGTTCACAAAGAATACCTTGCCAGACGCCATTTCGTCGGAGATTTCAGAAGATGCGACAGATGAAAGTTCACAATCATGAAGGACCTTAGAGATGTGATTCTTAGGCCGATAGTTTCGGAGAAATCATTTGCTCTTTTAGAGCAAAATGTTTTTGCTTTTGAAGTTCATAAATCCGCTTCTAAGCCAGAAATTAGAGATGCTGTTGAAAGGATTTTCGATGTGAGTGTTTTGAAAGTTAATACTTTGAATCGCAAAGGAAAATTAAAAAGAAATCGCCGCAAACCAACTATGTCCAAACGTCCTGATGTAAAAAGAGCCTATGTGACCCTTGCAGAAGGCGACTCTATCGAATTGTTTGAGGTCTGATCCATGCCCCAGCGACAACGTAAACCAACTAGCCCTGGAAGACGATTCCAAACGGTTGCAGATTTCTCTGAAATAACTAAAACGACTCCTGAGCGAACTTTGGTTGAGAAAAAAGTTTCTACCGGTGGACGTAACAATTACGGTCGTAAAACGTCGCGTCATCGTGGAGGCGGTCACAAACAGAAGTACAGGGTAATTGATTTTAGACGGAATAAAGATGGTGTTCCAGCAACTGTTGCTGCTGTTGAATATGATCCAAATCGAAGTTGCAGAATTTTGTTATTGCACTATCACGATGGAGAGAAGCGTTATATTTTGGCTCCACGTGGTGTTGAAGTAGGTGACGTACTTAGATCAGGACAAGGAAGTGAAATACGTTCTGGGAATGCATTACCTCTTCGTTACATTCCTGTTGGAACAGTTATTCATAACGTTGAGTTACACCCGGAGGGTGGAGGTCAACTGGCGCGTAGCGCTGGTTCTAGTGTCCAATTAGTTGCTAAAGAAGGAGATTTTGCAACTTTACGTCTGCCAAGTAGCGAGATGCGTAGAGTCAGGATCGACTGTCGTGCGACAATAGGAGAAGTCGGCAACCAAGAACATGAATTGATAAGTATTGGAAAGGCCGGACGTAATAGATGGAAAGGTGTAAGACCGCAATCACGTGGTGTTGCTATGAATCCGGTAGATCACCCCTTAGGTGGTGGCGAAGGAAAGTCATCTGGTGGTCGGCACCCTGTTTCCCCTTGGGGTAAGCCAGAAGGACGTACTCGAAAAAGAGGAAAACATTCCGACAAGATGATTGTTAGACGTCGTCGCGGAAGAGGACGGAGGTAGAAAGTTATGCCACGAAGTTTAAAGAAAGGCCCTTTCGTTGATGATCATCTCTTAAAAAAAGTAGATGGTATGAATGGTTCAGGAGAGAAGAAGGTAATTCAAACCTGGTCCCGCCGTTCAACAATTGTGCCAGACATGTTGGGCCACACGATCGCAGTCCATAATGGTAGAAAACATATTCCTGTATTTATCACAGAATCGATGGTCGGTCATAAATTAGGAGAATTCGCACCTACAAGAACGTTCCGTTCTCATAGTGGCCAAGAGAGGGCTATAAGCTAATGGTTTCCTTAGATGGTTCTTTGTCCAAGATTGAAAACCGTGAAAGCACGCGATCAGTTGTCCGTTATGCACGTGTTTCTGCTCATAAGGCCAGACCTGTGTTAAATCAAATTCGCAACAAGTCTGTCGGGCGAGCTGATGAAATTTTGGCTTTTAGCGAAAGATCGGTCTCAGATGTTATTTCTGGTTGCTTGCATTCAGCGGTGGCGAATGCTGGTAATAATAATGGAATTCCTCAAGAAGAACTTTTTGTTTCAGAGTGTTTCGCTGATGAGGGACCTACCTTAAAAAGGTTTAGACCTAGAGCACGCGGACGTGCAACTTCAATTTTTAAAAGAACTTGTCATCTGACCGTGGTTGTTTCGCGGTATTCAGAGGAAGAGTTAGAAGCTTTTCAAAGTCGTGTCGAATTGAGAGATGAAAGAAAGAATCTTGTAGCAGAGACAGATTTGGAGGACGAACCAGAATCAAAAAATAAGAAGGCTCGATCCTTGAAAAAAGATTCTGGTGAG
>CETA01153630.1_pt1 | contig 13820 bp, 15 predicted proteins | sample 531251 | NCBI WGS metagenome assembly CETA01 (sample SAMEA2622362, study PRJEB7988) | marine metagenome | biome: marine biome (ENVO:00000447); feature: mesopelagic zone (ENVO:00000213); material: "saline water (ENVO:00002010), including plankton (ENVO:xxxxxxxx)" | depth 380 m
AGCGTTGTACGAATGTTTTCACTAAGACGCTCGCGGTTATCGCCATGTTGTTGAACCAAATAAGGTAATGACGCAACATGACCTCGATAGAGTTGTGTCTGACTATAATCGGCAACTAAGAAATAATCCATCAGGTGGGTGGAGCGGTTGACGATATCACGAATCCAACCTGAACCACCCAATGAAGGTACGTTACTCATCACTACCTTGTGCGGCATTCCAGAGGTAGAAACCTAAACCGGTTGCTGCCCACTGACCAAATTCGCCTTTAATGGCAACACGATCGACCATGCCCATATCGGATAACTCATCGCGAGCTGATTTAGATGGAACATCACCATCTTCAATGGGACCTTCACTTGCAATCTTAGCAAGAGTATCGGCCATGTCAGAAGTTAACATAGCGTGTAGCTTTTGCAACGCATCAGTCTTGTCTTGATCGATCGCATAATCCAAAGCGATGCGCCAGTGTACTTCGTTAAAACTTTTATCCTTAACGCTATCGATCTTTAGTACTGTTTCCAATACATCAGAAGCATCATCGTTGGCTTCCTGGGATAGTGAATTTTCGTTTTCGAATTGATGGGATTTTAGCATCGGGTGCCTCCGCCATTAATACATTTTTGGGTGAATTGTTGACGTCATGGAGTGTAGGATGGTGATCCTTAGTCAGTTGGTGCTTTTTCCCCATGATACCATAGAATAATCGTTCTGTCATCTTCTGTAAGTCGCGATTATCTAACTTAAGCATAAATTGACAATACTCATATACGTCCGGCACTTTCGTATTAGAGTGTACATTTTTAAGGTATCGCTTGATTGCTGCGTTCCGACTATTGCCAAAACGTATGGCTAATTGATCTGCCAATAATAAATCCAGTGTAAAATTTCTACTTGCTACTGCACGTTCTTCTTGTGTTAGATCCATTTTACTCACGCCAATTAATCAAAAAATAATAGGTGGGGATTCAATCACCCCACCTACCATGTTAGCCTAGCTTAGCATTCCACTTAGACGTCGGGTCATCTTCCCCAGACGCTACATTTGCAGCCATTGCAAACCAGCTATCGACTATATCGAATTGTTCTTCGGCTAAGAATTCATGCTCTCCCTCATAAATATCTTCTAGATACTCAGTAAAGAAGAAACCTTCCTCAGTCTCATTAACAATACCGTTCATTACACGGCGATAATCGTAGTGGTTCTCACCAATCGCATCGGGCTCACGGTCGCGATATGTATCACTATAGCCGTCGCAACGACCTTTATGATACAGATGGCGGATGGTGGGCTCAGCCATAAGCCACCGACGCATGGTGTTTGGCGCAGTCTGTAAGTCTGCTACTGTTCTAAGTGGTCTGATAACATCACGCTCCCAACTGCTAGCGACCTGTCGCATAGCGCCTCTCATACGACGCATGGCTTCAGATCCTGCTACTTGTTGGTAAACGTCACGGGCTCTATCCATAAATTCACTACCGGCTTGAGACAACGCATTACTCGGTTGATTCACCAAGTTATCAATGAATTGTAATGTAGACGGATGTGGCTGGGAAAAGGTCAACGCGTGAAATGTATCTAATCCCCCGTCATGGAAATTTGCCATTCTGACTCCTTATGAGTTAAGTTCATAACTTAACTCATGTATGTTCGATTTAATCATCAATCGCATGCATCCAACTACCCATCGTTTGCATAACTGGACCTGGGATCTTAACGTTACCCGATATCTTAAATGGTGAGTGGGTATCTAACACACCTAAGTGTGGTGCTAATCGACGGAAAGCATCGTGCTCCTTTCTATCGAGTAGTAACTCAGCATTCATCTCATCACCATCAAAGTCAGCATTTGGCGCAGACAATACTAACACGCTCATGCTGATGGTATTGATTTTAGGATCTTTCTTAACCTTAGTGATGTATAATTGCTGGGCTGAACCACGAACCAAAGACGGATTACGTTGAAAGACCACCGGGAAGCCTTTATAAGGACATTCCGCTAGTAGCTCATCAATGATCGCATCTAACGTTTCATTATACCGAAGTGTATTCAATACGATGAATTCTTCAGCTTGTTCCGGCGTCATTCCTAGTCTCAACAGTTTATTCGTAATGTGTGTCTTTAACATTACGATAGTGAGACCCCATGGGAAGTGGAGTTCTTCGTAATCGTGTTTACCGCTCAATGAGCTGATAACGGCACGGCCCGAATGGTCTAGGCGACTACCGAATACTTGTCGACGTAACATACCGGGTTTACCCGATAGGTTGTCTTTAGTGTATTGCGCGTAATAATTAGCAAGTTGGTGTACTACCTTAGCCGAGCGATTTTCTTTAACACGCTGAGTCGTTGGCATGGCGCTAGACTCTAACGATGTAATGGTTCGCACAGCATCGATAGCTGAGAACATGACTTCATCGACATACGTGCCAAATGCCGTACGTTCGGTTATCAGCAGCGAGCGATCTGGTATTGGTAGATATCGAGTGAAGAATTTATCTTTGTTAAGCTCGATGAACGTTTCCAATCGCCGACGACTATCTGCTGGTGTCACGATCCTAACTGGCCCGTTTAATAACAGGTCTATAATGAAATCAAAATTATCAATGAAGTAATTAAGGGAGCGTTTCCAACCAATCTCTTTAAGTCGCACGAAGATAGGATCATCTTCAGGTACTGGACGATTTGGTTTATAAGACGCATCACACAACCAACGAACTAACTCAATACCCCGATGTCTGAATCCATGTTTGGAATTTAACATAGTCCATACAACCGGTGACATGAATGCACGCACACCGTCAGGTACTTTAACCCATAATACAGATTCGATTGGACGCTCAGTAGTGGCCACTACTTTAGTCTTACATGTAGGACACGTTGCACCGACATTGTGTTCACCGTACAGCTTGCCACAATCACACGATGGTCGTGTATCTAATGTATCCCCGTCGTATTCTGTATACAGTAGGTTATTAAGCCGCTCTTTATCTTTATCGTCGCGGATGTTGAAGTCATTAACCAAAATCGCTTTCTCAGATACCGACTCGTACAGTCGTTCAAAGTCTACTAGACTACAATAGACGCCAGATAGTGAGAAGTCACCAACATCTGTTTGAACTATACTCATTCATTTAACTCCTGATCTAAGCGAAAAAAAGAAGGGTCCGAAGACCCTTCTGTTTGTTACTGATGATTTAATCCGTTACCAACGGCTTGCGCGGTTAGGACGGAAGTTAAATGCACCAGCTGATTGGTTACCTTGGTTCATCATACCGCCAACGTTACCACCAGAAACAACGTACTGTTGCAGGTTCATGTTACCAACCTGATGATTCTGAGCAACAGCAGTTTGCAGACCTTCTGCATCCAACTGAAGACCAGCTTCAACAACAGCGGCAGTTAGGGCATTCAGGAAGTCAGGCGTGAACGTCAAGCGACGTGCGAAACCACGCAGGTTTGCACTAGGCACGATGTTCTTGATGATCTGCCAGCGCTTGTCAAGACGCATCTCAAGCGGAGCAGTACCGTCGTTGATGGTAGATTCAAACAGGTCAGCACTTGCAAGGTCATTATGACCCAATGCAGTAAGAACTGCCAGAGAATCGATTTCACGAAGATCACGAGTACCGTGCTCTTGATCAGTGAAGGTACCCAGGTGAATGTGGTTATTTTCATCAACGATGATTTGACCACCCTGCCAGTGACGGTTGAATGCACCGTTAGTCAGACGGTTCAACGCTTCAACGATGTACTGATATGCTTGACCATCACCTTGTGCCAGGTAGATGAACATAGACGTCAACCAGCTCTCAGGACCAGCTTCTTCGCAGTCGATAGAAAATGCAGGTTCGCTGTGAACAGCATACATCATCAACTCGTTAAGGTCTTGCAGACCAAACTGGTTACTACCGGTATCAATCTTATCAGACTTACCGCCTTCACCCAACTTCAGGCGATAACCCAAGCTACCAACATCACGCAACTTGTTGTTGTGGAAGTCATTGAATGCACCAACCCATGCATAGTTCTGAGAGATCAGACGCAGTGAGGCAAGACCCAGGAAGAAAGTTTCCGGAGTATACGGTACATCACCCAAGCTAGTGATACGGTTGATCACGATGCGGGGAATGAACTGCTGGGTGATTGGTGGCTGACCAATCTGTTGTGGTTGGGCAATGTCAGGTGCATATACCAAGTCCACGTGTGAGTTCACTTCCATCAGGTCAGCAGAGTTGTTGTGCTGGAAACCATTGAACTGTTTATTGTTACGCAGTTCTTCAGTGCTGATATTCAAACGAATGTCAGAGCGCACTGGTAAACCAACGATTGATTCTGCATCACCGTCGTTATAACTGAAACGCGCAATTGCACGTTCTCGAGTTCGATCGATGATACGATCAATACTTACGTGAGCAAATGCATCAGGATAACTAGTCTCAAGAGCGCTGATGGTCGCTTCATTGGCATTCCAAAGAAGGTCACCCACAGCATCACGATCAGTCGGATCGAATTCAGCTGGCACCACTGTCGCATCAGCATTAATGAGGACTGCTTCACCATAACGGTTCTTCAACACATCGGTTACTTTACCGAGTGTTAATTCGTCCCAAGCATCCATTGCTGTCAGTTTGATTTCTACATCAACACCGTGCATGTTCTTAATTTCTGGAGAAGGACGAGAGTTAGAACCCTCAAGGATCATACCGTAGTAAGACACTACGCGGTCATTACCGATTTCAGTCAATGCACACAATACAGCTAATGAGTAGTGCATACCCATTGACTGGTTATCGATAGGAACCAGTTCCACTTCAATGCCGTCGACAGGCATATCAGCTTTCAATCGATTGAACGTTTCGTTCAATTGTAGTAATACTTCACCTACTTTTGACTTACGAAACTGGCGAGTACCGAACGAGCGACCACGTGATGACGCTTGTTGAGTACCCGTATTCTGCTGTTGAGGTGCCTGTTCAGCCTGAGAGCGTTGGTTTTCGGCACCTTTGTTATGTACAGCCATTTATTTCTCCTTGATTTTAATAGTTTGATGTTTGCGCAAACACAACGGTAGAAGACTCCATTTATTGTACGTTAAATAGAGTTGTACGTTCTTACTACCACTATGTCAATTGAGATGATGTATACTTAAAATATCGTAGAATCGATATAATTTACATCATACACCCTGGTCCCCGACGCCGCCGATTAAGACAACGTCGGTTTCTCTCATAGTTTTATATACGCCTGTAATTTTTTACATAATGGGGAATAATAACTGCGAGAACGCATGTATCCACCACCCGGTGCCCTAGGAGCACCGGACAACGAGGGATGAGGGTCCTCGCATACTATGAACACTACTATCGTAGAAAATTTATTTTGAGAGCAGCCCATGTATTCCATCTTAAATAAAGAACCAGAATTAGAGCGTGGAGTGAGACAACCTGCGTCATTCCTCGTCGTAAAAAGAAAGCTACAGAAGAATATCCTGAAGTTCTTAAAGCATTTCAGAAGCAATCGGTATGCTGTCAAGAGCAATCATTTATTAGTTAACATCATACACGACATGAACGTATCGGCCGATATGAGTCTATTTGAGTATTACCAGAAAGTGAAAGGGCGTGTAGAACGTGTCGCTAAGGCACATGGGATTGCAAGTGCTTTGTACAAAGGTAAGAAACGCGATAAGAATACGTTCTATGGTGATAACGTCACTGAAGTCATTGTGTTGATGGATAACAACGTATCGCCACTTAATGCTGAACGTGAATGGCAAGCGTATGAGCCTGTACGTATATTACGTCATGGTAAAAATGATTTGTCTCTTAACACACTGAATGGTGAGGATGTCGATTTCAATGGTGTGGCAATCATTGGTTTAGACATCGTTGCGCTTATGCTACAATACCGTGAGTGGGTTAGAGCGCAGTCTGATGCGAATGTTGAGTTTATGGGGACACCCATGCAGTTTGTCATGCAGTATCCCATTGCTAATGCGATCTTGTCGCATCACGACGTTGCCATTATAAATCGATTGAGTAAACTGTACTTCGGTGAGCCAGTTGATGAGATGGACAATAAACAACCATTCTTTCTATCGGATCAAACTGGTAATGTGGATGAGTATCTACTAAATCGAACCACCGTATTGGTGAGTCGATCGATGAAGTTCGAATCACAACTACAACAAATAGAGTTACCTCGATATACTAGCGTACAACCTGCCATAGCTTTCCCAGATATGGCTATAACGCGTCAAAACTCGTGGGCTCTTGTAGTTGCTAGGATTCCGATCATATCGCTTCTATTGGCCGTTGACTTCGAATCTGGTGGCGTACGTAATCGCCAAGAAAAGTCTATCATACGCAAAGAGATACGGAAGTTCCTATCTGACAATGCAATGCAGGCGGCGTTGACGCCACAGCAAGCTGAAGACTTTAAAACTGAACTGGATATAAAAGTATCCATGTATCTATAACGGTATAGTAGGTAGGGCAAGTGCCCTACCTACTTATTTTTGTTTTGCTAGTATTTATCTGATACTAAACGCGTTTGGTTTCCATCGATTGCGTAGAATCCTAATGTTTCTAGAACGCAGTAGTACGGTTCCATTAGGTTAGCCACAATACGACGAGCCGATACACCATTGATGATTTCTTTAGGTATACCAGATACCTCGATGATTGGTTTAGGAACGTTGATGGTACTCAAGTCCTTCTTACCGTGCTTATCGAGGAATCTAACCAAGCGATCTCTAAGTCCATTGTCGTCGAACGTTTCCAACCACGCATTGAGTTCTGTTTTGCTGGTAGCAGCAATCGATACTTTAATCATGCCATATGGAGGTTCTTGAACTTCACCGTATTTAGGGGCAAAGACTTCTTGCCACAATAGATAGTGGAAATACGGACTACGCTCTGGTGCCTGTTTGTAACTATCAGCAGACTTTAGTTCACCAGATTTATAGAACGTGGTATCACCCTCTGCGATAGATTTATAGATCTTACGCTCAATATCAGCGACTTCTTTGATGATATCGAAAAGCGGGATCTTCTTATCTTCCGCTGTCATTTTAAGGACACGATTGATCAGTCCCTTGACGCCGTCAGTGATAAACTTAGGCGACTGAGAACCTTTCAATACTGCACCCTTCATATCCAACTCGGGATCACCATCTTCAGCAATCTTACCTTCCGTTGCGCCCACGTGTGCAAAGTATGTCTTAGCACGCGATGTAAGTGCAAATACAGGATAGTAAAACTCTGACTTCATCGCATATTGGTGTAACTGATCTTTAGCCACGCCAATGTTAGCCGACATCTTAGCTAGAATGTGTGTAATGGAAGATGATGCTAAGAACGATACCGCATGTCCAACGTTGACAGACTTCTTCTCAAACGAGATATTACCACTGAACCATTCAAGCCAAGCTTTTACAGTATAGATGGTAGAATCTGTATCAGACGTTACAGCAGACTTACGTACGATACTAGGTAATGCCGCTACAGATGATGGTAGTACATCGGACACCAAAATGAATTGGATGAATTCTTTATACTCTTCCAATACCTCAGAGATATACTTAGCCGTAGCACCAATGATACCTTGCGTCTCTTTATCGAACTCGTCAAACTTACCCAATGACTTACCTGGGATAAGTTCAGAACACAACATAGCAACGAATGCTGTCATCTCTTCAGTTAGTGAGTTGATGTATTGCTTAGGGTTATCGACACCTTCACTCGGACGGTGTGACAACTTATCTAAGAATTCCCGCATCATTGAATCGTTGTATTTGGCTGTATGGTAAAGATCGCCAGTATATACAAAAGCTGCACGTTCTACCGGTTGTAGTGTGTCTGCTATACGACGTATAATACTCATCTTGTTTTCATCACGCCAATAAGCACGAGTGCTATACTCGATACATTCAACCATCTCAGACGGGGTCGGTGCTCTTAACCCATAACGCTCCATCATTTTACCAAACGCTTCAATATCCACGTGGTTAATGACCGTGAAGATATTATCAATCGCAACTTCTGACGACCAATAATGACGGTTACCACTGATCACTTTCTCATTGTTAGCATTACCATATCCCGTTGCACTACGGCAAGTCGATGTAAGGCTACTGTGGATGGTGTCAATAAACAATATCGTGGAGTCACTACAGTGTGCTCCCGACAACGAGTTATTCTTAATCTTCGATGTCTTTTGCTCATTGTTCTTGAACTCAGCCATCGCTTCATCGCCACTCTCTCGAGCATTAAACATCTCTTTCTTTTGTCGGTTACGGTTACCAACGTTTTTAGCGATATAGTCAGCTGTTACGGAACGCTCCATGTGTTTAGGTTTATAAACAGTCATCGACGGTGAAACAATTAGGTCGTGGCGATCGATCGTACCTACATACTTCAAAAACGATGTTATTTTAAACTCACGGTCACCACCTTTAACACGTCCAACGTATTTCATTGGCGGATCTTTAATAGGTAATCTACCGTCTTCCGCTGTAACACGCTTAACGTATTCTAAACACGAGTCATAATCTCGACCAGTGGTTCTCGCTAGGCCTAAGGCCATGTTTCTATGGTAAGCACCTACCAAATCAAATTGGCGTTGGTACTGCTCAGTTGGTCTCACGAACATTATTTTATTCCTCCTACGTTTGACCCAAATGATGATGCCGAAGAGTAATTTTTTAAAGACAAAAAATAAAGAAGACAAAAAAATAAGAGGAAAGCGTTGGGGCCACAAAGCGGGCCCCAGGCTTACTCAGGAGTCAAAACGTAGTGACAAAGTTTCCCGGACCGCCACTAGTCATACAATAGGTACATCTGTTGAACATTAATTAATCAATTCTTAATGTAACGTTACCGTACCCATTGGAAGATAAGACACGTTTGATCTTATCCACATCATCAGGACCCACATCCTCTATCGTGGCGTATATGGTGTTACGCTCAAATAATTGAATGGATGCTGAATCAATCCAAGGTAGCCCAAGGGCTGTACGCTCACCATTTTGCAAGACTATGATGATGTAAGAGTAGCTCTTATAATCATTGATAGTTCCTGCTGGTAGTGTACCGTATACGTTGACATGCATAGCTGCAACGTCAATATACGTCTGGGCGATATTCCAGTCACCAAAGGCAACTACCTTTACTTTCTTAAAGTCACCCAACACACTCGGTGCATGTGTCGTGAAATCATACACCGACTGCAATTGGAACTCGTTCATGTTTGCCATGATAACCTCATTTAATCCGAATGATAAAGTCACCAACTGAGTTTACGAACTTAATCTCGCAGATGGTGTATATTGGCTGCCTAACAAGCATCACCGTTGTCAACAGTGAGCTCAACAATAAACCCAATGGTTCAAGTGTGGCATCCTGAAGCTCTCCAGATTTTCTGTTACGATCATACTCACCGACAATGTCGGACATTAGATCTTGATCAAAGAAAGCTTCATCAATCATAGAATTGATTTTATCCAACACTACCTTTTTATCAACCGGTGCATCATCGTCAAACTCTTGCTCCATAGCGAACGTCATTTCGTCGCGTATAGAACAGAAGTCCTCAAGTGTCAATAGTCTCACTTTCATTGTTTTTATCCTACTGAAAACAGCACCACATCATCCTGGTATATAAAGAAACAGGGACATGTCAAATTTCCATTCGTGTCGTATAGCCGGGTTGCTACAATAGCTCGATATAATGTCTCATACGCTAACTTCAACATCTCATGGATAATCATGTAATCGTTTTCACAATATCCCGTTTCTGGTTGTGGTGGTAATCTAACCTCATTCTCAAAACTATAAGGGTATCTGTTTGCATTATCGAGACCCTCTAAGCAAATACGAATGAGCTCATCGATGTCATAATCATGACTATTCATAGCCTGAGCGTATCCAAGTAATTGCTTAACTAGTTGGTTAGTGGGTAGGATGTGCAATTGGTTTAGATCCGCCGCAATATCTGAGTTTAATTGTTTACCATCAAAACACAATATAGCCATCACACTATCTCCAAAATTACATCCCCACTGCGAGACCACGAGCGCTCAAACTTATCTAGGGAACTATCGGTTCTATCCACCATATCCCAAAATCTAAATAACACAGAACCATTGACAATATGTTCTACGTCGAGTGCTATCTCGATAACATCATCAAAGTCCCGATTAGAATGGGTCAGTGGATCGTCCTTTATGAACTCAATAAGTATAGAGTCAGTCCCTAGAAAATTACCATCGGGATCGTGTACCCAGGTGATGTTCTTTGTTCTTAACGATTCGTATTTAGCGAACAAGATGAGGTCGATATAATCCATCGCCTCATCGCGAGTCATTTCGTAACGCTGCATCACGTAGGAGATAACCTCACTTAAATCGAATATATTCATCTTAATAGACATCAGTTATGACCCATTAAATTGTATATTCACCATGACATCGCCTCTATCTCTAAATGGAAAGATGGCGGCATACTCAACCGATGTAATAAGGTCGCTCTTAGATTCTGTGTTAAAGTAAGCCTTACCAACATCGGTAGCTATAACATGGCGCAGGACCTGTTTAAGAATATCTTCCGTCCAAGAAACCATAAGTGATGCTATTTCCATCTTGAAATGATCCTGCACCGACATAGATTCATTAGATTCTTCAGTCCACAACTCCGACTCTTCAAGATAACATGTATAGTCGTGGAAGTTATATTCTTGATGATAGTGCGGTGGTATAGCACCACCTTTTATGAATCGAAAAAGACATCCTCGACCCGCACCTTCATCTATCCATAGTAAGTTGTTAGATGATGTCTGTATGCATATGTGCAATAGATCGATAAATAAGAAATCTGGATCTTGGTTAATCTTTAATTCCTTCTCTTTGAACCTATCCATCAGTTGTTGATATTGTATTTTATATCTAACGATGTGATCGGTAAGGTCAATTACACTAAAGAAGTTACTCATATATACCTCAAAACGGCATAAGAGGGGATACACACCCCTCTTATATTTAGTACTGTTGAAACATCTCTTCATTCTGATCGATGACGTGATTGATCTCTTCAGTAGGTTCTACTAATATCCAAGCATCATCCCCGATTATGTTAACACCGACGACTGTATCACCATCGATTAATTGGTTAAATCGGTAAAAGCATCCGTGTATCATATCGTGGGTGACTTCAGATATCTCATCCTTTAAGTCGCTTGGAAGTATATCCGATAACATAGATGATAGGTTTTTAGGTTGCGCTACCCACCCCATCAAGTGTTGCTCTATATGAGTTAATAGTAGTTTCCTAACATCCAACATGGATGCCTCTAGGCTGACTTCAGATAATCTGGCACCGAGGTATGAAAGAGGTTCTGCCACAGTAACTACGTGGTGATAATCTTTCATGTAAATCACCTCGACTTAATTCATCTGACTCAAGATCAACCGGTTAACGTCATCAAGTTCAGGATTATCGGAGACCATGTCGTCTAAAAATTCATCGCCTTCTAGCGACTTCAATTTATTCTTCTCACCATCATGATGCTCGTGATACCACAAGATACGATAATCCTCGATTGATTTAAGGTAGATAGCATCTGCGTATCTATGTACCTGTATTACCCACCAACGTTGTTTACCAACCATCTCCAGTAAAGACTGTCGGATCAACATATCGACTGGGTCCATCAATGTCGGTATGTGCAACATCAAATCTCTGAATGCTGCATTAAATACCTCTCCCGATAACACCTCTTTAGTGGTGAATAACACTCTACCGGTCTTAACACACTTAACTGGTTGATGTGTATCACTCAACTTCATGAATGGGTGTTTGGTGTTACCTAAGACATACTTTCTATTCTTAATATCATCGGTACTTATTAGTGGGATATTAAGATCATCAAAACTGTAGATGTCTGATATTTCATCATCAAGGTCGTATAGATTTAACTTACTGGGTACCTCGACAATCTTCTTTGTTACAAAAGGGTGTGCAATATCGGTTTGTTCTGACCATTCCAGAATATCCGATAACTCATCCCTTACTACAAGGTGGATGTATTGCTCAGAGTCTTCATCTGTCCAGAGTTTACAGATGTCTTCAAACTCTATTTGATAATCGAGCTTCGATAATTGCTCGCTTAAGAAGTTCCTTACGTGTGCTGTCGCTAGGAACGACCATTCTTCGATGCTGATTATTTTCGATTTGGGGGCCATTTAATAAAACCTCTTTATCTGACAGTAAGACCCAAAGGTCATCGTCGATTATTTCTAGTCTGCCATGGTAAGCTGAGAGCTTTACAATATCCTTACCTAACGGCCTAAGTAGCGTGAGCAGGGTACGTTGATTCTTACAATATACAGAGAGTAGTCTATTGGGTAGACTGTACACACCGAAGTCAGTGTAGAACTCCCGGTATAAAAGGTAAGAGATAACATCACGAAGTTCGCGTTCTATTTCTATTCTACCACGCATTAAGGATATTGGTTCACACAGATCAAATATCTTTAGCTGCATGCGGGTTCCTTATTGTTTATACTACATACCACCCTCATGATATATTTCTAAAACGCTCTAGAATCCTTTCTAAGGGCTTTTCACATATTAATCGCCAGTACTGTACTGATTAATTTATTTTATTCTCACAGAGTCATTCAGAGCCAGATAAAAAGTAAAACGGTAATAGACGGGGACCCGAAGGTCCCCGCTATCACTTTTTCACGAAAAGAAGGAGAAGTAACGAAAAACCTACCTAAAGGCCCATTATCGCTGGCTGTACAACAACGGAAACACTACTTCATATCATTAAGGGAAATCAACTCAGTATTACTACTTCATGTGTTGCTTAAGTGTTGATAAGACATCATCACGAGCAGCCACAATCCGTTCACGCTCTATACTGAGTTTTTCCTTCATAGATTCTATCGAGGTAAGATCGATTGCATTATCTAATCGTTGTATTCGGTTATCGAAATACGCACGTACTTCACCGTTAACGATGTTCATACAATCAACCGGATTATTGGTTAACACGGTTATAACACTCTTATGGCTGGCTCTTTAATTAAGACAAAAAATTAAATGGGGTGGCGGACCACCCCATATCATGTTAACTTAAAGGACGAGATCATCGTCGTCAGAGTTAACACCGTCTAACAGTGAGTTACGCTCAACGCGTGCTTCACGTGTTTCTTTCATTTGCGCTACGCGCTTCTTGATGTCTTCACCAATTTTACCAACACCTTCAACGCCGATGGCAAAGTGAACTTCTTTCAGATCGATAGATGAAAGATCCGCTAGACCATCGCTATGATAGTCAGCTGAAGTCACGATACGCTCTTGATCGGCATCGTTGTAAAGTGATGCAACTGACAATACACCAGACAAAGAGCTATACGCTTCGCCAGACATCGCGATATCAAGCGTGCTCAAACGTGGTGTACCACCATTTACTTTAGTGTAGTTCAACCAATGCACCAGATCCAAACGATCCATCTCTAGGTTTTCACCAGAGGCAAGGATTGCAAGTGATCCGATTTCCGCCAACATTTCTTTATCGATTTGGCTACGGCGAGTATTTTGGTCGTTGTGGTGATATGACATAACCAATGGCGTTTCAGTCTTCTTAGAGATAAGCTCCAGAGACTGCAATGTCTTAAGTGTGTTTTCCGCAGCGATAACCGATTCATCGGAACCAACAACTACTGCAATTGTGGCGATACCACGAGACATCAATTCTTTCATCAGAAGAGGACCGATGACAGAACCACTACCACCAGAGGTTGAGAACACA
>CETA01060193.1_pt1 | contig 13806 bp, 12 predicted proteins | sample 531251 | NCBI WGS metagenome assembly CETA01 (sample SAMEA2622362, study PRJEB7988) | marine metagenome | biome: marine biome (ENVO:00000447); feature: mesopelagic zone (ENVO:00000213); material: "saline water (ENVO:00002010), including plankton (ENVO:xxxxxxxx)" | depth 380 m
AAAGTAAAACCAATTGGAGACGGAGAAGGTAAATTTACAAAAGGAATAGGCATGTTAATTAACAAACCCAAACAAGGGTTTGGCTTGAGATCGTGGAGATATTCTGCATTTGTTGATAATGGTGAGATTGTTAAAATGTTTGTCGAAGATGGAAAAAATGACGAAAGTAATGATGATGACCCATTTAAGGTGAGCGATGTTGATACAATGTTAAATTATTTAAAGTCGTCCAGTTAAATAGTTTTTTTTTATCCACCCAACAAAATTTTCAGTTTTTATTTTGCACCAATTATTTTTGCATTTTTTTACCAAACATAATCTTCCTTTTTCTAGAACAGCTATAGGTTTTGAATAAAGTGTTGGTCTTTTAAAAATTATTGATTTATCTTCGTTATTTAAAGCTGCCTTCTTTTTGGATAATTTAGAAGTATGTATCCAACCAGAATTATTTTCATGGTCAATAATTTTTCTAAAATTATAAGATTTATCAATGATCAAAACAGGTAAAAATTTTTTTTTATATATTAACTTCACTGGATGTTCAAAAGAAGGACCTCCTCTTAGATAAACTTTGTCACTTCTCAGAGTAAGATAATAATTTTCTTCAGCAAAAGTGGAAGATCCTAAAATAATCAAAAAATAAATTAGAAAAATTTTTGTTAAAAAATATTTTTCTTTAAACATACATATGGTTTTTGCAATTTGAATCTCTCTTTAACTTTACTTTTCTAAAGTTGAGATCTAGAGCATTAAATACCATTATTTCCCCAAACAAAGGTTTGCCAATTTTTAGTATCGATTTAATAACCTCATTAGCCTGTAGAGACCCTGCTATACCAGCCAAAGTAGACATTATACCCTCGCTATCACAGCTTTGTGCCTCTATTGGCGCTTTAGGCATAAAACATCTAAGACAAGGACTTTTTTTCCTAAAATCAAAATTGAAAACTTGACCATCATATTTGCTTATTGCTGATGAAATTAAAACTTTTTTGTTTTTTATGCAGTAATCATTTATTAAAAGTCTTGATTTAAAATTATCCGTTCCATCACAAATAAAATCATATTTTTTTGCAATATTATCAATATTTTTTTCACTAATTTTTTTAGTAAAGGTTTTAACCTTGATTTTTTTATTTATTTTTTTTACAAATTTTTTTGATACCATAACTTTAAATTTTCCCAAATCTTTTTTAGTAAACAAAACCTGTCTACTTAAATTTGAGAGTTCAATTTTATCATCATCAACTATTCCTAGATTACCAACGCCAGAATATGCCAAATATAATATTAGGGGGCAACCCAAGCCTCCTGCTCCTATAATTAAAATTTTAGAATTAAATATTTTTTTTTGTCCAGAAACACCAATGTTTTTTAATATCAATTGTCTTGAATATTTTTTAAGGTCAAGGGCGTTTAATTCCATTATTAATTTAGATTTTTTTCAATATCTAAAAAAGAATTCATGATTTTTTTGGCAACTATTGATGCGATAAATCTTTTTGAATTTTTTTTTACTTTTTCTGTATTTCCCTTTTTATCAATTATTATAACTTCATTAAAATCGGCATTAAATCCCACTCCTTTTTTAGAAACATCATTCGCCACCATGATATCACACAATTTATTTTGCATTTTTTCCATTGAGTTGTTAATTATATTTTCTGTTTCTGCTGAAAAACCCACAAGTAATTTTGGCTTATATCTATTATTTTTTCCTAAAAATTCTAATATATCCGGATTATATTCTAGCTTAATTTCGTCTAGTTTTAATTTTTTCTTAATTTTTTGTTTTTTCTTTGTTAGTGGTTTAAAATCTGATACGGCTGCTGAACATACAACAATGTCAGTCGGCAATGTTCCTTTAACAGCATCAAACATTTCCTTTCCAGAGGTAACTTTTTTAACTTTAATTTCACTATTGTAGTTTATATTTGTTGGCCCAGATATCAGAGTTGTTTTAATTCCAAGTCTGGATAGTTCTAAAGCAATTTCATATCCCTGTTTTCCACTAGACTCATTAGAAATAAATCTTATTGGATCAATGTATTCCTTGGTAGGACCTGTGGTTACAACCGCACTTATATTCTTCTTTTTTAAGCAGTCTTTTTCTTTAAAAAAATTTTCTAAATAAGAAAGAATTTGTCTTGGGCTGGACATTTTTCCTTTACCATATTCGCCGCATGCCATTTCACCGTCGACTGGACCTATAAACTTATAACCATAATTAACCAATGTATTAAAATTCCTTTGAGTTGCTTTGTGCAGCCACATTCTGACGTTCATAGCTGGTACAAGAAAAACTTCTTTGTCAGCAGCAAGAATTACTGTTGTAGCCAAATCATCAGCACTTCCCCTAGAAAGTCTAGACATAAAATTTGCAGTGCCAGGTAAAACTAAAATGGCATCTGCCCAACGAGAAAGAGAAATATGATCCATTTTTCCCTTATTTTTTTCATTAAATATATCCTCAAAAACTCTATTTTTGGACAAAGATGAAATTGATAGTGAGGTTACAAATTTTTTTCCACTTTTAGTTAAAATAACTTTTATAGAGGACCCTTTTCTTTGTAGCAGCCTTATCAAATCAAGAGACTTATATGCTGAAATTCCTCCACCAATAATAAGTAGAATTTTTTTATTTTTTAAACCCATGTCTAATTAAAATACTATAAATACTCCTATTACAATACCCAAAAAAACTATAATCATATTATTTCTTAAATTTTTCAATTTTAATTCCTCCATTTCAAAATTCTTTCCATTCAGAGCATTTAAGTTCAATTTTCCTTCAGCTATCATCTGTAGAGTTGTGTTGGCATTATCCATAACATTAGGTAGATCGGGAATTCTTTCCAGTAGATCTTTAGAAAGTTCTATTGTTTTGTTAATAGCCGATTCCGGTCCTTTTACATTTTTTATCCAGGTTTCTAAAACTGGTCGTGAAACTTCCCAAATATTGGTATCCGGATTTAGTTTTCTAGCCACACCTTCAACAACCACCATTGTTTTTTGAAGCAACAATAGTTGGGTTTGTGTTTGCATATTGAATTTTTCTGTTATCTCAAATAATTGTCCCAATAAATTTCCTCCTGAAATGTCTTTAACTGATTGACCGAAAATAGGTTCTCCGATGGATCTTAAAGCTTGTGCAAAATCGTCTTTAGACGTGTTGCGAGGTACAAGGCCTGCCAAAAAATGCATTTCAGCTACTTTTGCATAATCTCTTTCAATAAAACCATAAAGAATTTCAGCTAAATATTTTCTATTACTTTTGTCTAGTCTACCCATTATGCCAAAATCTACCGGCATTATATTTCCCTGTTTGTCTACAAAGAGATTACCTTGGTGCATATCTGCATGAAAAAAACCATCTCTTACAGATTGTTTTAGGAATAATTGAATTAAATTTTCTGAAAGAATTTTAAGGTTAACGTTTAGACTCTTAAGTTTTTCTATATCTCTTATAGAAACACCATCTATCTTATCAAGGGTTAATATTTCTTTTGATGTATAGTTCCAGTAGATTTTTGGAACTTTAATACCTTTGTCATTTATTGTATTTTCTCTAAGTTCACTTGCAGCTGCAGCTTCAAATCTCAAATCCATCTCTACATTAGTTATTTCCTTTAAGAAACTAATAACCTCCACTAATTTTAGTCTTTTTGTCTTTTTAAAAATATTTTCAATCAAATAAGCAAGAAACATTAATGCATCAAGTTCTTCGTTAAATATCGAATGTATGTTTGGTCTTAGAATTTTTATAGCAAGTTCCTTTTCGCTATTATCAATTTTTATTTTTGCAAAATGAACTTGTGCTATAGAAGCTGCCGCAACTGGTTCACTTAGAAATAAAATATTTTTAAAAGATTTAGTTCCTATTTCTTTTTCTATAATATTTTTGGCTTTTTCTGTGCTGAAGGCAGGCAATCTATCTTGTAATTTTTCTAATTTCTTAGCAATTTCTTCTCCAATAATATCTGGTCTAGTAGCTAAAAATTGACCGAGTTTAATAAAGGTTGTTCCCATATCTTCTAGAGACTGACACAATTTTTCTCCAGAGGATTTTTTTAAATTTTCTATTTTTTTTGCTGATCCAATAGAAAATATATTAAATATAAGCTTGATACTTTTTGGAATTGGTTTAATTTTATCTAATGTTTCGATAGCGCCTGAAACAGATAGTTTTCTTAAAATTTTTAATAAATTATAAATTTTTTTAAACATTGCTAAATTTTCCAACCAGAATGAATCGAAGCTATACCGCCAGATAAATCCCTGTATTCTGCTTTTTCAAAACCATTTGATTTTATAATTTTTAACAATTCTTCCTGATCATAGAAGCTGCTAATACTATTGATCAGATATTCATAGGGTTCTGATTTTCCCACTATATATTTTCCTAAATATGGAATTAGTTTTGAGTATCTTTTGTAAATTTCTCCTAAAATTTCATTGTTTACTTTAGAAAATTCTAGGCACAATATTCTTCCTCCTGTTTTTAGAACACGTTTAGCCTCTTTTAGAGAAAGATTTATATTGGAAAAATTTCTTATTCCAAAACTTACAGCGTATATATCAAAAGTTTCATCTTTGAATGGTAATTTTTCTGCAGGACAACAATACCATTTAATTTTGCCTGAATTTTTTAATTTTTTCTTTCCAGCATCAAGCATAAATTTATTAGGTTCTACACATGTTACTTTTCCCAAAAAGTTAGTTTTGTTTAAAAAAGCTTTGGCTATATCTCCTGTTCCAGAGGCTACATCCACTAAGTGATCATCTTTTTTAGGATTCATCCAGTCCATTAATCGATTTTTCCATATTCTATGTGCTCCAAAAGACATCAAATCGTTCATCAAGTCATATTTATTAAAGACCTCACTGAAAACCTTTTCTACATGTTTCTTTTTAGACTGATTAATATTTTTCATTTTCTATAAGGTTAAATGTTGACCTAAATATTTCAAACATATATATGTCCCATTGATGCCTAACACAAAATCAGCCATTAGAAGGGTAAAAAGAGTAAAAAAGCAGTCTTTGGTCAACAAGCTTAGAAGAAGTCGTTACAGAATAGCTATTAAAAAAATGAATAAATTGATTGAAAAGAAGGATATTAAAGAGATCAAGAAATTTTTTCCAACCTTTCAGTCAGAGCTTATGAAAATTGCTAAAACAGGGGTTGTAAAAAAGAAAAATCTTTCTAGAAAGATTTCAAGAATTTCTCAGAGAATAAGAAAAATCAATAAATAGTTGTAATCAATTAAAAGTTGTTAAATTTTTTCCGATCATAATAGATTGGAATTTTTTTTTAACTACATATAGACAATTATTATTTGAGGTTGAAACTAATTTTTTTTAATTTCATCTTCTACGATTATTTTTTAAATTTAATTTTTTTTAATTTCATCTCCTACGATCATTTTACAACTCAACTTCAATTATTTTTTTTTTTTATAAAAAAAAAGTTGAATTAAAAAATAATTTTTTATAGAAATTAATTTCCTTACTTATTAATTATTTATGGAAAAGTCTTTTAAAACCGATAAGAATTTTGTTGCTGAAGAAAACCTTCTGAACTGGAATTTGGTTCAAGAGAACTTTAGGAAGGTCTTTGGTGCAGAAATTTATTCTAGTTGGCTAAAGAACATTTCTTTAGTTAAAGAATACAACCATTATGTGGTTTTGGGTGTACAAACTAGATTTTTTAGAGATTGGATAACTTCAAGGTATGCAGATAAAATTTTAAGTGAATTGCAAAAATACAAATTAAGCATCAATAGAATTGAATTTAAGATCGAAGGAGAAAGGCTAGACGGAAAATCACTGCCATTCAAAACAGATGGTAATAATATAGCCGAAATAAAAGATGGGATTTTAAATTACAATAGATTAAATCCCAATTTAAACTTTGAAAATTTTGTTGTTGGTAAAAGTAATAAAATTGCCTTTTTGTCAGCTAAAAAAATATCTTCTCAACTTTCCAGATACAATCCACTGTTTATATATGGCGGTGTTGGATTAGGAAAAACCCACTTAATAAATGCAATAGGCCTTGAATTGAAAAACAATTCTAACGTTATGTTTATCTCAGCAGAAAGATTTATGTATCAATTTATTAAATCTATCAAAAAGAACGAAATGGTAAACTTCAAAGATTTTTTTAGAAAAGCCAATGTATTTATAATTGATGACATACAATTCATAAGAGGAAAAGAAGGCTTACAAGAAGAATTTTTTCATACATTTAATAGTTTGTTTGATAAGAGTGCACAAATTATAATTTCTTCTGATCGTCCACCCAATAAACTTGATAGAGTTCAGGATAGAATAAAGTCAAGATTATCTGGAGGACTCGTTGTTGATATTGGAGTACCAGATTATGATTTGAAATTAAATATTTTGAAAAAGAGAATAACAGAATTTCAAAATTCTTTTCATGAATACCCTAATTTAAATGATGAGATTATCGATTACATGGCTAAAGAATCTAATCTAAACATTAGGGAGTTGATTGGTATATTTAATAGAGTTGTAGCTTTCAGCAAGATGAACAAGAAGCCTCTCAGCATTAATGACTGTAAGTTAATTTTGAAAGATGTTCACAATAATAACAAAGTGGTAAGTATTGATAAAATTCAAAATGTAACCTCAAATTTTTTTAGCATTAATTTACAAGAAATGCTTTCACAAAGAAGATCACGTCCTTTGGCTAGGCCAAGACAAATAGCCATGTATTTAGCTAAAAAACTTACGACACGCTCTTTACCTGAGATAGGTAGAAAATTTGCCAATAGAGATCACACAACCGTAATTCATGCTGTGAAAACTATTGAAAAACTATCCCGGGAAAATGGCCTGATGAAAAAGAATATTGAAGAAATAACATCCATAATTTTGAGCGATTAAAATGCAGTTTCAAATAAAGCGCGACGTGCTACTTAAGTCACTGTCAATAGCACATAATATTATTGAGAGAAAAAATACTTTACCAATTTTATCGAATGTTCTTTTAGAAATTAAAAATAATAAACTGAATATAGTTGCAACTGATTTAGACCTTATATTTCTTGACGAAATTTCAGATTTTAAAGCAGATAAAGAAGGCAGCACAACAACATCCGCTACAGTATTGTATGACATCTTAAGAAAATTACCGTCAAATTTAGACGTTTTATTCACTTTACAAAATGAAAATAAACTAAATATTTCTGCTGAAAATTCTAAATTTAATCTTCTGTGTTTGCCAGTTGATAATTTTCCAAATTTTACCGAGTCTTTCAAAACAAATGCGGTAAATCTTGATAGAGAAAAACTATTAACCTTGTTAAATAAAACGAAAATATCAATGTCTAATGATGAAACAAGGCATTATTTAAATGGAATTTTTATTCATATTACGGAGTCAGATAAAAGATCGTATCTGACAGGTGTCGCAACTGATAGCCATAGACTTTCATCTAGTAGTATTCCACTTGAAAAAATACAGGATTTTAAACCCTTTATTTTACCCAAAAAAGCAGTTTTTCAACTTTGTAATTTGTTACAGGAAAACAAAGAACAGGTTTTGCTTTACTCTGGTGATTCTAAAATTCAATTTCAAATAGGAAATTCAAAAATAATATCTAAAATTATCGACGGCAAGTTTCCAGACTACAAAAAGGTTGTGCCACAAAATAACAACAAAACTCTAACTGTAAACGCAAAAGATTTTATTCATTCTATTGAGAGAGTTATCACGGTCTCTATTGATAGAAAAGAGGGCGTTAAGATTGCTCTTACAAAAGATCAAATCCAGTTATTTGTTAATAGCTCATCTTCTGGAGAAGGAAAAGAAACTCTAAAAGCTAACTATAATTCAGATGATCTCACGGTTGGTTTTAATTCTAGATATTTGCTTGATATAGCATCTGAAATTCAAGATAAAAAACTAATAATGAATTTAAATGATTCAACTTCTCCAGTATTAATTCAAGATAGTTCTGACAAACAAAGCTATTTTGTAATTATGCCGATGAAAATTTGAAATATATTGATTTTAAGAAAAAAATTTAATTTGTCTCATATTACCCTTATCAATCAATGATAATTCACTCATCTGTTTTAAGTTCGTTTTATATAACTAAAAAAAGATGATACAATCAACTTTCTAGTTTAAAATGAAAAATAGCGAAAATACCAATTTCAACAAAGATTATCGTGCAGATTCAATCAAGGTTCTAAAAGGATTAGACGCTGTTCGTAAAAGACCAGGCATGTATATTGGAGATACAGACGATGGCTCTGGTCTGCATCATATGGTTTTTGAAGTGGTAGACAATTCTATAGATGAAGCAATAGTTGGTTTTTGTAAAAACATAACTGTTACTATGCATAAGAACAACTCTGTAACGGTCGAAGACGATGGAAGAGGTATACCGGTGGATACACACAAAGGAGAAAAAAAATCAGCAGCAGAAGTTATAATGACCCAGCTACACGCGGGAGGTAAGTTTGATCAAAATTCTTATAAAGTTTCTGGAGGGTTACACGGAGTTGGTGTGTCAGTTGTTAATGCGTTATCAGAAAAATTAGATTTGACTATATTTAGAGATGGAAAGGAATACTTTATATCTTTCGAAAATGGAAAAGCAAAAAATCCAATCAAATTTATAAAAAAAACTAAAAAATCTGGTACAAAAATTAATTTTCTTCCTTCAAAAAATATTTTTTCATCTACTAAATTTAGCGCAGCAACGTTACAAAAAAAAATGAGAGAATTAGCCTTTTTAAATAAGGGCTTAACAATTGATTTAATAGATGAAACTCATGCCAAAACAAAAACTTACGAGAACAAATATGATGGAGGAATTGGTGAGTTTGTTACATTTTTAGATCAGAAAAAGTCAATTTTAATAAACAAAAACGAAAAAGCAGTTTTTAAAAAACCACTTTATCTAAAAGGAGAAAAGAACAATGTAATTGTAGAGTGCTCTTTGGAATGGAATGCTGGATTTTCAGAAGAAGTGTTGGCTTTTACCAACAATATTCACCAAAAGGATGGAGGAACACACCTGCTAGGCTTCAGGAGTTCGTTGACAAGAATAATAAATAAATATGCTTCTGAAAAAAATTTAACCAAAAAAAACAAAGTGACTATAGGCGGCGAAGATATAAAAGAAGGACTAACAGCAATTTTGTCAATTAAAATGCCGGATCCAAAATTTTCATCTCAAACTAAAGATAAATTGGTTTCATCAGAAATAAGAAATATTGTTGAGTCTATAATAAGTGATAAAATTTCAGTTTGGTTTGATCAAAACCCTTCAGTCGTAAGGACAGTTTTAGACAAAGTTTTACAAGCCGCAATAGCCAGAGATCTTGCAAGAAAAGCAAGAGATAGTGTTAGAAGAAAGGGTACATTAGAATTATCCGGTTTACCCGGAAAGCTAGCTGATTGTCAAATTTCTACAATGGAAGGAACAGAACTTTTTATTGTTGAGGGAGATTCTGCCGGAGGTTCTGCTAAACAAGGAAGAAAAAGAGAATTTCAAGCGGTTCTTCCGTTAAGAGGAAAAATTTTAAATACATATGTTAGTGAAACTAAAAAAAATAATGGAGCTAACGGTGCTCATGAAACTAAAACTTTATCTAAGATGATGTCGTCAAATGAAATAGTTACATTAATTAATGCACTGGGAACCGGCTCCAGGGATTTTGATATAGAGAATTTAAGGTATGAGAAGATCGTTATTATGACAGATGCCGATGTAGATGGATCTCATATAAGAACTCTATTGCTTACTTTTTTTAATAACCGACCATTCAATCAGTTAATTGAGAAAGGCCACTTATATTTAGCACAACCTCCTCTTTTTAAAGTCACCAAAGGTACAAAGAGTACTTATATAAAAAATGAAAAAGATTTAGAGAAATATATTTTAAAATTATCTGAAAATGGTGCCAAGAAATTAAAAAAAGCTGATCTAGAAAAATTTATTAGCGATCAAAAACAAAAATTAAATATACAGAGATTTAAAGGTTTAGGAGAAATGAACCCAGAAGAATTATGGCAGACTACATTAAATCCTGAAAATAGAACTTTGTTAAAAGTTCAATACTCAAAAGAAACTAAAGAAAAATCAAAAGAAGACCAGAATATTATCAAGATACTCATGGGAGATGATGTGGCGCCAAGAAAAGATTTTATTACCAGTAGAGCCCTGGAAGTTGAAAATTTAGATATTTAGTTCGATGAACTTATACGACCTCTTCAAATCCGAAGAGAATTTACAGTTAGAAAAAAAAACATTAGTTTTTTTAAGATGGATTGCAATTATTGGTCAACTAATTGCAATATATACGGTTTACTTTATTTTTAAATTTCAACTTCCAATTCTTTATTGTTCATTAATAATTTTTTTTGGAGCAATAACTAATATTTATTTGCAGTTATGGTTTAAAAAAAGTGAGTTAAGCACTTTAGATTCAACATTTTTTTTATTTTACGATCTTTTTCAGTTAAGCTTTTTGTTATTCTTAACTGGAGGTATAAAGAATCCTTTTGTAATCTTTTTGATTGTACCTTCGATAGTGTCTTCTACTTTACTAACTTTAAGAAATACCTTTATATTGTCATTTGCTACAATACTATTTTTGTTAACGATTACATTCTACCATTTACCACTTCCTCATCCTGGCGATTTTGATTTTATTGTTCCAGACTACTATTTATATGCAATGCCAACATCAGTTGTTACTGCCATAGTTTTTCTAACTTATTTTGTTGCTAGATTTGGACTTGAGTCAAGAAAAAGAGCAGAGGCTTTAAAAGAGTTAGAATTGGTATTGGCAAAAGAACAAGAGCTCGAATCTATCGGTTTGCAAGCAGCCGCAGCCGTACATTCCCTTGGTACTCCATTATCAACAATAACAGTAATTGCAAAGGAACTAAAAAAAGAAATTGTTAAAAATCCAAAATATTCAAAGGATATTGATTTATTATTGAGCCAAGCCAAAAGATGTAGCGAAATACTTAAAAAGATATCACAGGCTCAAATCGAGGATGACAAATTTGTTAGCGAAGTCACTATACAAAATTTACTTATTGAAATCACAAGATCATTTGAAGAAATATCAGAAAAAAAAATTACTTTAAATTTCGATAAGGCAAAAAAAGAAATATTGATGGATAGATCGGTAGAAATAACCTATGGAATTCGTAACTTTATTGGAAATGCGGTGAAATTTTCAAAAAGCAATGTAAAGGTGAGTTTAGATTCGAATTCGAAGCAAGTTAAAATTAGTATTTCCGATGATGGTCCTGGTTTTCCTGAGGATGTTTCTAAAAAAATTGGCCAACCTTATATTGCAACCAGATCAGAAGATTTAGGCTCAAAAGCTGGTTTGGGATTGGGAACTTTTATAGGAAAAACTCTTCTTGAAAGGAAAAAAGCTTCTTTAAATTTCTCAAATTCAGAAAAAGAAGGCGCTCTAGTTACAATAACTTGGAAGACTTCTGATATTATAATTTGAAATTTACAAATTTATAAGAAAGAATTTTATAAGCTAATTTTGCCACTAAAAAATTATAGCCCGCAAATCCTTTTATAGGGGACAGTTCATTTATGTCCGCGCCAACTATTTTAGAATACTTGGATGCAATTTTTATAATTTCTATTGTTTCATCCCAAAAAAGTCCACCAGGTTCTGGAGTTCCAGTTGCTGGCATTAAACTTGCATCAAAACCGTCAACGTCAAAGGTAATATAAACATTTTTATTTTTTATTAATTTTTTAAAAATATTTAAATTCCACTTTTTTTTGTCTTTTGCCCAAAAAATATTTATTTTTTTTTTATTTTTTTTTAAATAGCTTACTTCGCTATTTGATATATTTCTTATACCAAAAGATACTATGTTAACATTTCTATAATCCAAGCATCTTCTAATTGCAGATGCATGAGAAAATCTATTTCCATTATAACTTTGTCTTAGATCTGCGTGAGCATCAAAATGTAGCAAACATAGTTTATCAAACTTTTTTACAAAAGGCGCAATACATCCTGGTGTTATCGAGTGTTCACCTCCAAGAACCATAGGAAAAATATTTTTTTTTAATAGAGATTCATTAATTTTGGAAATCTGACTTAATGCATCGTTCATTTTTTTTTTAATTGGAAAGGGCTTCAAGGTTTTGATTCCAATTTTCTTATATGGTTCACAATTCAGATCTTCGTCAAATAACTCAACTTGATGAGAAGCCTTGATGATTTCTTTAGGCCCATTTCTTGTTCCACCTCCATAGCTTACAGTTTTTTCCAATCCAAAAGGAACAACAACAGCTTTTTCTTTTATATTGAATTTGTTTTCAATTCCTAAGAAACCTTGTTTGTTAGATAGATAATTCAATTTTTATCCAAATATGTTTGAAAAATTTTTTCTTTCTCTATTTTGCCAAAATTTACGATGATAAGCATCACTTGCAATTAAAGGCAAAACGCTTGTAGCTTCAGCAAAAACCATTTGTTCTTTGGAGGTATCAACCTTCCCCCATGAACTTGCTTCTTTTAAAGTGGAGCTACTACACGCACCATCTCTTGTGTCTGCGACAGTCACTTGTATGGCATATTTGTGCATATCAACTTTTTTTCCTAAAAGTTCTGCACAAACTACCGTGTCTTGGACAAAATTTTTAGGAACTCCACCACCAATCATCAATAGTCCAGAAGCCTTTGATTTTAGTTTAATTTCCGTCAGCTCTCTAAATTCTCTTATAGAATCTATTGTAATATGTTTATTGGGATTTTGTTCTTGATGCATTACTAAGCCAAAGCCCGCAGAACTGTCGGTAAAGGCTGGACAAAATATTGGTACATTGTGATCATAGGCAACTTCAATCAAAGAACCTTTTTTCTTTGAATTTTTTTTCAAATATTTACCAATTTCTTTGATAAATTCCCTGGAAGTATAAGTCTTAGGTGTTAATTTATTGGCTATTTCACATATAGTTTTGTCACAAGCTTGCAGCTGTTCTTCGTCAATATAAGTATCGTATATTCTGTCTATATAATTTTCTCTTAAAACCTTGTCATCTTGAAATTGACTGCCCTGATAGTGTTTAAAACCTAGGGCTTCAAAAAAATCCATATCAATTATTGATGCTCCAGTAGCCACTATGGCATCAACCATATTATATTTGACTAGATCAGAATATAGTTTCATACATCCTGCAGCAGAAGTCGAACCAGCAATTGTCAAAAAAATTGAACAGTTTTTATCTTTTATCATGTCATTATAAATCTCAGCAGCATTTGCAGTGTCTCTTGATGTAAAGGACATTTTTTTCATAGACTCGATGATTTTACGAGAATCAAAAGATGTTATGTCGATATGTTCTACTTCCGATTTTAATAGGGATTTTTTATTGTGTCCTATAGTTGGACCGTTTTTTTTATTCATTACGCAACCAAGTAATCAAACTTATCTTTTCGATCGTACATTGAAAGAATAGGTTTGTCATCTACTTGATAGATTGTATCTGAATAGAAGCCATTAAATTTTGTTCTAAATGTAATTCCGTAGGCCCCAAGTTGGCCAAGCTCAATATAATCTCCTTCTTTGATGTTGTTGGGTAGTAAAAATGGTCCTTTCATGTAATCCAGACTATCACAAGTTGGTCCGTAGAAATTGAAAGCAGTGAGTCTTTTAGAAACAACCCTTCCATTAGTAATCATTTTTGAAGGTAAAACAAAATTTGGCACACCGGCATCAAATAGGGAACCATAAGTTCCATCGTTAATATAAAGTTTTTGTTTTTTCTTTAA
>CETA01151149.1_pt1 | contig 13709 bp, 16 predicted proteins | sample 531251 | NCBI WGS metagenome assembly CETA01 (sample SAMEA2622362, study PRJEB7988) | marine metagenome | biome: marine biome (ENVO:00000447); feature: mesopelagic zone (ENVO:00000213); material: "saline water (ENVO:00002010), including plankton (ENVO:xxxxxxxx)" | depth 380 m
CCGCCACCTGATTCTTGGTGACGATTTCTGCCCCCGAAAGAATTGCAAGTCTTTCAGAGTCGACTGGCTTTCTGTCTTTCGAGGCGCGGTCGTGCAGACGCTTCGCTTCTAGCATAAGATCTGTCAGGATAATCATGGATTTTCGGCTATTCGGATTTAAGCGCGGAAATAACGCTGTTAGGCGTTTCGCACCCGGTCCGAACTGTTTCGAACCGCTTCGTGAAGGACCGGACGGGCCGAACAGCTCGCTCCTTTTCCTTTCCCGAACCGGTCCACTGCGTAGCTTCTTCCATGAAGAGAGAAGCTCCCGGAATCCATCTGCTGAGCAGTCGGATGCAGCCTGCGATAGCCAATACCGGGTCTCTTAGGAGATCCGGCTTGCACAGGTTTGATTTTCCGGTGAATCTCCTGCCACGTATCCGCCTGATCGAGATCGATCCTCGGTTCGTCATCCTTCCATCGGCGACGGTCGAGTTGGGGCGGAACCGCAGGCAGGCGATCCTTGATGCCGGCACGGGCTGAAAGCCCGCGCCGAGCGATCTCCGCTGCCGCGCCGCAAGCGTCGGGCAGGTCGAAGAACAGGTTGCCGATCGTGGATGAGTATCCTCCCCAGACCGGTTGAAGCTGAATTCCGGCAAGGCGGCACCGACGCTGAAGGCCACTGATAAGCACGTTGCGGGACCAGTAGTTGATTGTCTGCGTGTTTCGGGACTTCTTCGACCATGCGAGCTTGCCGAGGCCTTCTTCGTGGACGATTAGGCCAACGTTCCAAGCGCGTGCGAGGTTGATAATCTTGGCAGCGACGTTAGCCATGACTTGCTGCATGGATTGGTCGGCGCCGAAGGGCACAGCGATTTTGTGCAACTGGTGATTGAGGATTTTGACCTGTTCGAGATTGGCTGGATTCGAGCCAACTTCGATAACTGAAACACCGATCCAGCCCGGGTTGAGGTCTATTCCGATCGCACGATTGGTGACCGAAAGCATTGTATCTCGCCATTCAGGATGAACAGGCCATTCTTCGGCTGGAATATGTTTCTCGCGGTGCGCAGCGTAGTGCGTCGAGGCATTCTTGCGCTTGCGGCCTCGGCGCCCTTTGCCTTGCTCCGCGATCTTGGCTTGCTCGAGTGTCTTTCCTGGCGCCAACTTGCGCAGGTCCATCTCGTCGAAAGTAACTGACAAGTGCGTTCGTCCAAGCGTAAATGTCACGCTGATCTGGCAAGCGTCTGCGAGTTTGGCTACGCTTCGTAGCAGACGTCCTTGTTTGCCGTTCATTTCAGGCAGTTTGAGGGAAGCCTTCTGCTTCAGGAAGATGACTTCGCAGGTCCGGCCATCTTCCGAGAGGCGGAAGTGCCGGTTGCCCCAACGGGTGCGGTCGCCGACTATTTCGATTGCCCGCTGGTGCCGCCGAGACTTCCATTCGGTGTTGTCGATGAGACCTTTCTGGCGTCGGAGCAGAGTGGGCCTTCCGCCAAAGATCATTTTTCCATCGGGCACGGCTGCGCGCAAACGCAAGCCTTCGCGCGCAGCGCAGTGCAGGTCCCAACTGCCGAGAGGATGGCTTGGAAACCGCGCTTTGAGAAGATCGCGTAGATCTTTCTCTGAGCGTCCATTGGCGTTAGCGTAGGCTGTTCGTGTTGCTGCCGCTCGAGCTCGTTGCCATTCCGTTATTATGGCGCAGTCTTCATTGCTTGCACGCCAAGGAATGCGGATGGTCTGCATGCCTTTTTCTAATCGGAGTAATTAGAGAACAAAAGAGAAATTTCTACAATTTAATCACGCAGCTTTTCCTTTCCGCTCTCGCGGAACACTCCTTCACTCAGGAGTCGGGAAGTCTGGCTAAAAAACGTAAGCCATCATAAAGGACGGTGCGACCGCTATCAGCAGAACGCACTGGATGATCTGGATGCGCTTCTTTCGTGGATGGCGGCGGTGGATGATATCATCGAGACCGGCGCCGACCAGGAACTGGCAGAAGAAGTGAGCAAGCATCCCTGAAACGAAGAGCAGGAAGGCGCTCCTGTTGCCCGGAAATAGCAGCAAGGGCAGCATCATGATGTTTGTCAGCATGAGCAGCCCAACCATACCCCAGATCGAGAATATCCGTGCCTTTATGGAAGGCATATCCCATCGGGGAGAAGGCAGCGGATCGTTCATGACGGGCGAATTGTAGGATGGCCCGTCAGCTTGGGAAAGAGTCTATATGTTTCTATTCGCGGATTTTTGTCTCAAGCAAAATGACGAAATTGGCGCTGTCCTTTTCGTCGCCATCGAAGACGTCGAGGACCCGGCGCCGGTCAAGATCCGGATCGCCAATCGGGAAGGCCTTGCCAAGTAGAATTCCGTCATCGCCAAAGGTAATGCCAGTGCCCGATGTCCTGCCGTAGATCCGCAGTTCACGGCCGTCGAACGTGATTTGCTCGTCACCATCGTCGCGCACGGTCATCTGGATCGTCAAAAGCGGATGATCCTCCTGACTGTGAAGGCCGACCAGACTGACGTCGTTGCCGTTCTTGACGGTGCCGTTTGCCGTGGCCAGCGTATCGTCGGGATTGGAGAGCCTGGCACTGGTATGAGCCGCAAGACGCAGGAGCGCGTCCATGTCGTTCTCTTCCTGCTCTGCCCACTCCTCTATGCGGGTGAGAACCCATTCATCGAGCCTGAGATGTGCGATATCGATATCTGCAGGGTCTCTGGTCAGCATGGGAACGGCGAACATGGCAGAGCGGAAAATGACCTCGGCCTTCTGCGCCAGGATACGTTGCTCTTCAGCAAGGTGCTTTGCCCAACGATCGACGATCTGGACGCGGGCTTCGCGTGAGAGGTTGCCGGCAATACGGTAGCGCCAATCGCTATCGCCTTCGTTATCCGAAAGCATGGCTTCGGTCCAGCTGTCATTGGCCTCTTCATGGTTGGGATCGACCTCGAGGATGCGGGCTTCCCTGACCAGGTCGATCTGCGCGGAGAGTTCCCCGGCATAAAGGCCGGCTGTTCGGCCTAGGTAAGGAAGGACAATCGGCAGGTGGCGGTCGTCAAGCTCCTTGCCCCAATGGGGAAGCGATAGCTGAACGCAAGGAATGCCTCCCATGTGCTCCATGATAGGCGCGAGGAGTTCTGTCGGAAGTGTTGTGGGCAGTGGTCCTTCGCGCATCAGGCATCTCCTTGGATAGTCTTATAGAACGATGCGGCAACGGTTCTTATCCGCACAAAAGTCGGTGAGTGGTAAGTTCAGCGAGATCATCCTACAACGGACTGGTTAACAGACAAGGAAAAGCGTTCATGCCTTCATGGCTATTCAGATGTGCAGCGGCGGCTGCGATATTTACCACCAGCGCCTGTTCTTCGGGCCCGCAGGACCCGGTGCGGGATCTCGGAGAGGATTCGAGCCTTGGCGCGCTTCTCGCGCAAAACCCGGAAGTCGAAGCCAAGGTCATCGAGGCGATGGGTGATGGCGCCGGGATGTTTCGCTCTGAAGCTGATCGCAAGCAATATGCCGCGCACATCGCAGGACCGATCGTGAACGAGTTCATGAAGCCCAAGATGGACAATCTGAACGACGAGATGGTTTCTCGGATTTCTGACGTGATTTCACAGCGCGTGATGGAGACGGTTGTCTCTGGCGATGACTGTATGCGTCCTTTGCGCGGCGGAGATAATTCGCTGACGAGTGGCTTGGGTGAAGAGCGGACCAAGCAGATCTTCCTCGATATCGCCAAGATGGAACCTGATCTTGAAGCAAGGACAGCTCCTAAGCATCTCCTCGCGGTATATTTCCTTAGCCGTTCGGATGAGATTGCCGATAGGGCAGGAATGGATGCCAACATCCTCAGGGAAGTCTTGAACGGCTCGCGTCCCCCAACGACTGAAGAGCAGTGCCGCGTGGCAGCTGGTGCCATGGCTATGTTTGCAGACATGCCGCCTGAAGAAGGTGCGCCGCTCTTGCGGGCGATGCAAACCAGCTAAATTCTCTTTTCCTTCTCAGGACAGCTTCTTCAAGTTATCTCTCCGTCGGGGCATGTTCAAAGCTGTTTCCCTCAAAAAGCGCCCGAAGGACGCCTTTTTTCATTTGCTTGGATAATTCAGATAGAAGGCTGCAAAGACGGCTGAGTAGATCTCCCTAGGGGCCTCATCTTTCCGACGCGCCGCATGCCTTCTGCCCGGTCCTGTAGGAAGAACTGGTAAGTGGCGGTGATGCGCTTGCCGTTCCGGTATATCCTTGCTTCGACACGCGGCCAGCCCCAGTCGATTGTTGGATCATCGATACGCCAGAGTGCAAAGGCCCGATCGTTCTCTGATGGCGTATAATCTGCGTCACCGAACCGTCTGGCGGCCTCTATCGTAATCTCCCGGTGAAAGGCGATGGTATCGTTTTCATGTTTGAACTCGCGGGCAAGTTGCAGGGTATGTGCAACGACGAAGCGGTTGCCGTTGCCCTCGTCTCCGAAGCCTGTGTAAACGACGGCCTTGTCCCAGTCGCCAGGGGGAACCTCAAGCATGTCAGGTAGTTCCCCAAGACTGGCAGCTAAACCGTCCGGCGTGGGCAATCCCTTGGGGTCTGTGAGATCATGTCCGTGCCAGATTGTGAGGCTCTCGAGATTAACATCGGCCACCGGTCGGGAAAACCGCCGGCGGTTCGTTTGTGGGTTGTCGTCGATCATTACCGAAGATTGACTGGATATGGTCGGATAGGTTTGGGGATCATCTCCGCAACCAGTAAGAGCAAGGACAGCGACAACGGGGAGAAGAGCTTTCATTGCACCGTTGTAGGACGGACTACACAAAAAGAAAACAACTGTAATCGATAAGTTTGAACTAGTTTTTGTCCGAGGCGTGCGTCCTGTTACTTGCTAACGTGTTATTTGACCGATAACGATGGTCTTTCAGGAAGGGCAGGAAGGTTCGGTTATCATGGCGGGAGAGAGCTGGACTGACGCAGAGCTAGACGCAATTGTTGCTGACTACTTTGCTATGCTTAATGATGAGATCAGGGGCGTCTCTTATAGCAAGGCTGAGCATCGACGCGAATTGATGAAGCACGTCGACCGCTCGAATGGCTCTATCGAGTTTAAGCATTGCAACATCACGGCGGTCCTTGAGGAACTGGGCGTTTCTGGGATTGCTGGCTATAAGCGCAGGGACAATTACCAGGGCGCTATTCTCAACGCCATTGAGCGATATCTGGACCTTACGGGTGCACGCGATTTGACGCTGGTGCCAGAAGGACAGGCGAAAGGACTTCTGATCGTAGAGGCGCCGAGACCTTCGTTTCGAAACGCTCCGTTGAGGCCGCGGCTGGAGGAGATCGTCCGTAAGTTCGATCCTGTCGAACGCGATCTCAGAAACAGGGAATTAGGTCTAGCAGGGGAGAAGATGGTTCTCGACCATGAGCGCCGCTGGCTTGCTGAACGAGGTCGCGGGGATCTGGCGGAGCGGGTTCGCCATGTCTCGGTGGAGATCGGTGACGGCCTGGGCTTCGATATCGAATCTTTTACGCTGGAGGGAAGGCGCAAACCGATCGAGGTGAAGACAACGAGAGGAAGCGCTCAAACGCCTTTTTTCATGTCGAGAAACGAACGGGATCGGGCCGAGGAACTTGCAGACAGCTATCACCTCTATCGTGTCCACAAGTTTGGCCCGAAGCCGGCGCTCTTCACCTTACGTCCGCCGCTTGATCAATCGGTTCGATTTTCGACAGAGGTCTGGCGAGCGGAGATGCATTAGGTCGTTGGCGCGCTCGGCGTCAATTATCGTTCCGAGGTGATGTCTTCCAGATCGAGAAGTGTCGAATGGATGTCCTCATGATACTTGGGCGACAATGTCTCAAGTATCAGGGAAGACCTGGCCTTGACCTGGCCAAGGCCAGCAGGACCCTTCTCTTCCACACAGTCGATCATCCACATGAGATGCGCCTGCATGGCCTTGGCCTCGAGCAGGTCCGCGGCCGCTTTGAGGATGTCGGGAATTCGTGTGAGCGAGTCACCCTGACGCATGGTGAATTCGGCGACCCGTGACTGCATTGTGGGGTCGTGGGCAAGCCTGTCTGAGTAGACATCGATGATCTCGGCCATGTTGGCGGCAGAGATTGCGAGTAGAAGCTTGAATTTGAGAACTGGAACCTGGTGAGCGATGATGCCGTAGGTGTTGCCCATGGCAATGAAACGATCGACGATCTCATCGTGATCGGGATACCCGGGTTCATACTGGGAAATATCGCGCGCCACCATTTCGCGGGTTGCTCGCCGTCCTGAGTGTCGGTGATCATGCATGAAATAGGCTCTGCCACCACTGGCATCTTCGAACTTGAAAAGCGCTTCGTTATCCATGCCTATCTTATAGGATAGACATACCTTGCTCCCAATCAGACTCGCTTATCCGTCAGTCGAACGGTGTCGATTTATCGTGGACGTTTCTCACGAATCCATCGTTGACATTGAAGTTGTCTCGATAGCGCGATCTCTGTGTCGCTATGATATCGCTGATGCGCTCAGACATAATGTCGATGGTCCGCCGCATCTTGCCCTCGATATCGTCGTCCCGTCCCAGCTTAATGGCTGAGAGATAGGATCTGGTATAGCTGGGGATATGTTCACTTGCGATATGGTCGAGTTCAGCTGCCAGATCGTCATCGAAGTCAGCCTCATTTATGGCCTTGATGAGTAGGCGCTTGAAACGTGAGACCGAAAGGGATGTAGCGTCTTCGTCGCAGGCTTCGATAACGCGATCGAGATCGTTGAGGAGGACCTGCAACTCTTCGGGATGCACATCTTCCTCTGGATTGGAACGTTTGCGCTTATACCACCACAGTGCCCCGCCGGCGGCAGCAAGAAGCAGAAGGAGAAGGACTGGAAGAAGGACTGAAGTTTCCTCAGCCTCACTTTCAGGTGCCCCTTCCTCATTGCCTGCCGCGATAGGAGGCAAGTCCGGTTGATTGACGTTGATGGAAACCGGCTGATTGGGCTGTATCATGCCGTTCTTTGTGACTTTGCCGTCCTCGTCCCATTCGATGAACATGTTAGCAACGCCGTAGCGCATACTTGACTGGCTAAGATGTTGCGCCCGAGTATCAACTGGAACGAGTTCGCCTGGAGGAGGAATACGGCCCGGATAGTTATCTAGACGATAAATCGTGCTGTGACCTGCGCTCATCGGCATGTTTACGCCTTCAGGAACGACGAATATCACGGAATTTGCCCCGCCCAGACCATCTGGAGCTTCATTGAGATTCTTAAGCACGAGATAGCCAGAATTTGATGAGCCAATATATTCGAGAGGATCGTGGGCACTCTGATGGCTCATCATTGGTCCGCCAATCATGGTGATGTCGGCGCCTTGTGCGGACCATGAGTTCAGGTCTCTTTTGGAGAAGCGGCGTAAATAGCCGGCCTGCACCAGTTGCTCGAGGCCTTCGTTTCCAGGCATCAGTCCGGCCGTCTTGACTGGAACATTGGTTCGCAAGGAGGAAGCAGGGACCATGGTGGGCATGGATACATCGCCGCCATCAATGCTGAATGCAGAGGGTTCGTATCCGCCATACCAGCGGCGCGGATGTTGTCCGCCGAGAATGGATTGTAGCTGCCTCGCCTGGCGCTGGATCTTATAGAGGTCCTTATGTTCTGCCCCAACAAAACAAACGCTGGTCGATGAGACTTTGATATTGTCGGGTGCGCTGACTGTCTGGAAGACTGCCGGGATGGCCTTAGGAAGGCCTGAGATTGCTTGCGGGTGGTGACCGTAAGCCATGACGCCGGATATTCGGCCTTTGACCTCGGAAAGATCCCAGACAGTGGGTTCGTAAGCTGTCAGGATAAGAGTGACCTTGTCCTGTTTGCCCTCGTCGCCTGAGACTTTCACGATATTGAGAGGATGCTCTGCGCCTTCGAGCGTATATCCTGCCCTTTGACCCGATCCGCCATACATGCTCAGGACGACTATGTCGCCGCGGGGGGTAACAGCTGGACAAGATCCTGGCTCTCCGGGTTGCATGACCGGTATTCTGTTATTCGACTGGGCTAGCGCATCGCTTGGGTGCAAGGCGGCAGTGCCGATCGCAATTGCCAAGGTGCAGATGAATGACCGGAACACGTGTTTCTCCTGTTTCCCAAATGAGTATGTGAGAATTCTTGATGGGACAATCTCTTTCAGGATGGGCAGGCTGTTTTCCAATTCATCTGCGATTTCAAGACAGTTATTTTCTCGACGAAAGCCTCAATGCGGCTTTATATATAAGAAATGATGATCCGCTCTATCCTCGTTTTGACTGCTGCGACAGCATTGTCTGCATGTGGCTCGGCCTCTCCTTCCTGCGAAGGTCCGGATCCCAGATCGATCGTGAAGGCGCTCGATGCGCAGGGGCTTGTCGGGGCTTCGGTAATGGATATTGCTCCTAGCACCATGGCGGAATTCCAGGCCCGCAGCGGAGAGCCGGGGAGCTTTGCTGACCGGTTGGAATCATCCTTGAACAAGGTCATCGATCTTGATGACTCCCAGCTGGAGGATGCGCTCGTGGCCGGCTACGAGAAGGTAGACCCTGCTGCGCGCGCTGCGATGTGCGATGCGCTCAATGGCAACAGCAGGGAAACGATCATGCAGGTCAATGCACAGCTTGCCCCGATCCTGGGCCCAGAAGCCATGCCGATCGTGGAAGCGGCCGGCGCCGATCTCTTGCGCGTTCTCGACCAGGGTGATGCAGGGGAATAATCTGGATGTGTGCTGCGATCAGCCGCCCATGCCCTGTCCGCTCTGAGAAGCCATGGCGGCGGCCATGTCTTGTCCCGCGACAATCTTGAGCGAGGCTCTCTTTGGTTCTACTTTCGGGCTCGGAGCTTCGACTGCCTGATTTTCTGGCCTGCCGTTGACTGCGCTTAGACCGCGCCAACGTCCCTGATGCTCCTGCGGCGTTGGATTGTTTTTGGCGAATTCCCGACAGGAAGGAACAGGTTCTTCCTTGGTGGAATGCGAGATCATGTAGAGCGTGAGTTTGTCTTCCGTTGTTTTGCTCATAATCCCGGCGACACGGTAATCGGGCGCAAGGCGCTCCATGCCATCGGGCGCACGGCTGGCTTCGTGGAAATCCATCTCGGGCCGCATCGCGGTATCGACCGCATGCTTTGGTCCGAGAAAGCCGGCACGAACGACTGCCGTCTCGGCCTCGAGCATGCCTCTGATGTATCCTATCCTTTTCGCTGGATCCGCGGGGACAGGATCGGGCTCGAACAGACCTACCTCGTCTCCCACGACGGGAGCAAAACGTTCCTTGGCTTGCTGCGGATTCTCCATCAGCTCGCGCGCCTGTTTTTCAAGGTTGTCATGATGCCCGGATCCGAAGGCGAACATCTTGCTCGTGCGCCAGGCGATGCGTTCTTGCTTTTCGTGGAGCGCATGTTCGATGCGCTGCCCCGGTTCCCAGTCGCGGGCAGTATCTGAGACCGATCGTTCGCGGACGCTGGTAGCGATCTCGCGGGGCAGGGATGTGGGCCTGGCCGGGATAGGCTCGCCGGTGACGTTCTGGAAAGGGGCGGGCTTCTTGATGAAGTCCTCGGCAAATTCCTTTGTTGCCGTAGCGATCATCGCCCAACGCTTGTTGGGATCGTTGGGCAGCTCGGTGGTGCCGTGCGCTTGATAGAGGCCAGGGACTTCGCGTCTGATTTGTCCGTTGGAAATATCCCGCGTCTTGTCTGCTACGCGCAAGGCCAGCATGTCGGCAGGACGATTGCTTTCGATCAGCGACTGTCGCAGGGTTTCTGCGTCGCGCTGCGATTGCTCTGCGCCGGGATTGATAGCGCTCCTGATCTTGTCCCACATTCCCACGTCAGCGTCTCCTTTGAAGTGGAATTGTATGGGGCATCCGTTTTGAGGACAAGAACTCCTTTATACCCGCAAGACGCGCTTGTGCTTTTCCAATTGAACTTCTGGCAGCGGGTGGGGAGCCGTCTATGTCGACCGCAGAGCAGCGAGTGAATCGCGCATCTCGGAAAGGATCTCCGTCTGTCGCTCCCTTTGGACTTCAGCGAGCATGATTGGAAGGAGAAGCGCTATCTCCGTTTCCGAGAGCTTTTTGCCGTCCTGCGGAGACTCGTGGTTTCGCAGGGTGCAAAGTGCGATATCGATCCGGTCGCATGCTGCGAGATAGGGTTCGAATTCCTGCTCGGTCCAGTGACCCTCGTCGATGCTGTCATAGATGCTCATGCACGCCTTATAGGATGCCAGAGCACCATCCCCAATCACTCTAAAGCCGTGAGGGTTCAAGGGAGCCGCGCAGGGGCTCCCTCCAGTAGGGGGATAGGGTGGTTATGGATTCCGGCTGAAATCTTCGCCTCCGGAGAATCCGCCACTGATTGGTGTCGCACTTTCAATCTGCTTCTGGAAAAAATCAGGTATGGAAGCATGTGGATCGAAAGTGTTGAACCCAATGCTAAAGGGACCCGGATGCTTGCCGTCGGTGAACATAATGTTCGTCTGCCCAAGTAGCGAATCGACGGCTAGGGGATCGACTATGAATGCAGCATTCTCTGAAGACCATTCTATGCCAGAAGGGACCAGATCACTGCACTTATCTATATGCATGAATACGGACCCCTCAGAACCATGAAGCCTTATTGTTATGTGATGGGAAGATTGAGATAATATGGTTTCTATTGTGTCGATATCTCTTGCGGACAAGGAAGTGCCACCAATAAAGTAAAAAAGGCGGGTTTCTCCGTTAGGGAACGTCCTCTTGCTACACCATAAATCCGTATTATGACCATACGAACTAAGGAGTTCATGATTGTATTCTGCTTCATCAGTTTCGACGGTAAGCTTGTGATTCATGAAATGCGCATGCCACTGAAGATTCATGTTGGACTCCTTTTGAGCTGATTGCCATCCATAAATTCACCAGTCAATGCCAATGTCAAGATGCGCAGGTGTCACCATGTTCAGATGTTATATTCGAGCAGATATGAGCTATTGGCCTCATAATTTTCTATGGCAACAACCAGAGATCGAGCCAATGAATTGAGATCGTTCTGCCTATCAATGCAACTCTGAGTTCGAGGCCCGTATCGGTCATCTCCAGCCTTAACGGTGACGAAATCCAGGTCTGCGTCTTTAACCGGAAACGTAAAAAGAAGAACAGAATTATAGAACTCATCGATTGCCATTATCATATTTCGAAATGATACATTGACTGGATTGCTATAGAAAAAAGTTCTTGCTTTATCGAGCCTTAGAAGATTATCGCAGAAATCCAGTGAAGACATCCGAAAGGAGTTTCCAAAATTATGCTCTCTAATAAAGGAAACGGAGTAGTCAGGAATTGATTCGCGAACGTATGATGCAAGCTTCATATCGTGCTTCATCTTAAGTTCGCTTTTAATTTCTTCATCGAATGAAGGAACACGAATAAGATTCTGGCTGAGAGGGAATCTGCGATTCTGGAAGATGCCATTATTGGACGTCATTCCATGGCCGAGAATTCCTCTTTCTTCGCTCTGAACTACGTGAGAGACAGCTGAGAGATCGTAGTCTCTGAACAAACTGAAAGAGCATGCCGAAGAGTCATCTCTGAATGGGTTTTTTATATTGCTGGAGAGGTAGGGAATAAGATCATATTCGATAAATCGTGAAACATATACAAGAAAGTCATGATGACCAAGGCGTATGTTTGGATTTATAGACTGTCCTGATACAATTCTGCTAAGGCCATGATCGTTTAATATGTCACTGACAGCTGCAGGATAGTAACCGAAAGAATGCCTAGATATTTCAGTATGATATATGTAGTCTCTAAGTTCTAGAAAGTTATTAGCCTTTGATATTATTTCTTCGTCTAAATTTATTCCTACCGCATCGCAGTATTTAGAAATCTTAGAAGTGCCCTTGGAAAGAGGAAGGCCACATATATAAGCGGCATTGCACTGAGCGCATTCGCTCCTGTATGAAGCATTGGTCTCGTATTTTTCTGATGCGTTTAATCCGAACGCAAGAGAAAGTGTCTCATTCATCATCTGATCTATGAGTTGATGATATATGACATATATATTGCAGGCGTAAGTTACATAATTATCACCTTTTACCCGGTTAGCGAGAACTCCCAGATACAAGGTATGCATCATCCGCAGCAGCGAAATTGTGCCAACCGAGGAGGTCACCATTTCGGCATGAGAGGTGCTCTTGCGCTTGCTCTTTCGAGAATGTCCAACTGGCGGTGTCATTTAGCCTTTATAGGACGCTTCTATCCGCAAAACCACTCTTCCCTCGTGCAGGGTGCTGGACTGGCTTGGGAAAGCTGGCATAGTGCGCGCATGAGATATGCACTGATCTTCTCGTTCGCGCTGCTTGCGGCGTGCGGCCAGCCGGCGAGCTCGAGCGCCGAAACCTCGCAAGTGAACCCGGCCCTGGTCGAGCCTCCCATCGAGGACGTAGAGGATCTGTCAGGCAAGAAGATAGTCTATACGAGTTCGCATCCTTTCGGGGCGGAAGTGTTCGAAGCGTCGGGAAAGTGGTCTACCGATATCAGCATGCGAGGGCCATTGTATCTGTATGGATCCTGGCGTCAGGTTGGCTTGAACATCTGTGTCGAAATCCAAGAAGGAAGCTGGAAGCACAGGATCGTTGGTGAAACGGTATGCCGAGAGATCCAGACGCGTCCTGAAGGCCTCTTTATCAGGCCTATGACAGAGGAAAGAGACGGCATGGAACTTCAGTTTACTGTGCTGCCAATAGACTAACTATCCAAACTCGGTTCAAGATACGAATTGCCCTCGCCTTGATCTTCGCGATCAGTTGACTTCGCCGCTCGCGGCATAGGCTCGCCGAACGGCGCGAGCGCCAGCTTCCTCGAACAACTTCTCGACAATCGAAAGGTCGGCCTTGAGAATGTTCATCCAGCATGCCTTAAGCCAGAGCACCTCGCCCACATCGAGAACAAGGTTGCCAAAAGGTTCGCGCATGCTGATCGACCGCGGTTCCTCGATGTCGTTCGACATGAGTGTGCCTTCGTGGGTTTTGCGATCAACAGAGAGAACCCAGCCATCGCCGCAGCGGCCCTCATATGCACTGATGAACCGCTTTCCGGTTTCGATGACGGTTTCTGCGCCCTTGCTGTGCACGGCGTGGATTTCATAAGCCATGAGTATTTGGTTCCTTTACCAGTTGTCGGAATGGAGAGGTCGTTCGAATATCGTATCGGGGTCGTAGCCAAGCAGGCTGGCGACGAATGGTGCCCTGGAAGGGTGGTAGAGCATACGAGAGAGCTTGGCGTATCGCATCGAGACCGCACTAGGAGAGATCTGGCGTTCAGCAGCAATGGTCTTGAACGTCACAGGCCTTTCGCCGACTCTGGCGTGTATGCAGAACGTCTCGCGCGTCCCGCCCGATAGTCTCTGCAAAAGCTTGTCGAGCGATATGGAGCGATCAACTTCCTCTTCCAGATCGTCGGCAACAAGATCGCCTGACAGCAATCCTGTGTCATCTTGGCCAAGGGCATCCTCGGATAAAGGCTCTTCAATCTGGCTGGCATGCGTTTCCAGCCAAATGTCGATTTGATCAGCAGTGAATCGCGGGACTGTCATCGTCCTGAACTTATAGAGCGATGAGAGGCATTATTGAAAGCGCACTCGAAAGATTGTGCTGCCACTTAAGAACTTTAGCGCACTAAACTGGCCGACTAAAAAGCCGTGGTTACGCCTTGAGCAGGCCATCGAGATCCATCTCTCGATCTTTGTCGC
>CETA01063121.1_pt1 | contig 13697 bp, 13 predicted proteins | sample 531251 | NCBI WGS metagenome assembly CETA01 (sample SAMEA2622362, study PRJEB7988) | marine metagenome | biome: marine biome (ENVO:00000447); feature: mesopelagic zone (ENVO:00000213); material: "saline water (ENVO:00002010), including plankton (ENVO:xxxxxxxx)" | depth 380 m
GAAGATGAAATAAGTGTAGATGAAGATGTAGAAGATGACGAAGAAGACGTAGACAAAGAAGAAGAGGATGAAACAACAGATGATAACCTGGATATGAGCGATATTCAGCGCGATGAGAATAGCAAGTTCCGCCAGTATGGACGTCGAGATGGAGGACGTGGAAGTTATAGAGGACGTGGTGGAGAAAAAAAAAATAAAGGAAATAAAAAAACTAAAATAATAGTAAAGAAAATAATAGTAAAAAAAATAGTAAGAAAACATAGAGGTATTATTCAAATAGGTGGCAATAAAGGTAGATTGAGAAAAGGATACAAATTCTCTGGCCAAAAATTGAAAAGTGGATTACCACAAATTATTAAATGTAGAATAAATAAATTTTAAATTTCAAGAATTATACCTGAAATCATAATAGATAATCCAAAAATAATAATTAATATATTTAATATTTTGTGATAAATATTTAATGTATTATCAGCTTTTAATATTAATATTGGTGGTAAAATAAGTGAAGTTATATTTTCGAGAATAACACCAGTTAAACTCATCATTTGTATAAATGATTTCCAATAATGACAAATAAGAAACAAACTTATCATATACAAAAATCTGGTCAATATACAATTTATGTATTTTATTTTTATTAAAATTGGATTGACTAGAAGTGGAAAACTAAAAACCAAATTAAAAAATAATAAAATTATTAATGTATTTTTGACATATCCTTTTTCCATATCGCTCATAATATTATCAAGCGTATTGTTTCCAAATAGAATAAAACCGAGTATGGCAAAAGATAAAGTAAATAATGTAATAGGAATCCAAGATAATAATATTGTTTTAGATAATTTATTTTTATTTTTAATAGTATCAAAAATTTCAGGGAAAACGACGTGTCCGCCAAAAGAGAATAATGATATACCAATACAACCTGGTATATTAGTAATTTCAATAATTTTATTATCAATGATAATATTTTTGGTAATACATAATTTAATAATAAGACATATAATCAATAATATATTTGTTGCAATACCACAACAACTAAGAATAGCAATATTTTCATATTTTCTAAAAAATGATACAGAAAGATAACACAAAATAATAAATATTTCAATATATATTTTATAATTATCTGATATAAAGCTGAGTTGTAATATAAAATTTGTAGCAAGATTTACAACTACTAATGATACCATATATATTTCAATAGTACAGCACATTGAAATAAATATCGAAAAATATTTTCCATAAGTAAAATATCCAAGAGTAGAATAATTGATAATATAATTTACTTCTTTTGAATATTTTTGGACAAGATTGCCAATATTGATAGCATTATATAAAGTTATAACGGATGTAAAGCACAAGATAATTAAAAAACTCCATCCACATTGTTTAAGAGTGTATGATATACTTAACAATCCTATCCCGATAACTGATTTAATTAGGTTATATCCTATATTTTTAGGAGATAAATTTGAAGAAGACTTTTCTTCATCATTATTATTTTCAATATGAAGTTGATACATTTTAATATATTCATAAATCAAATTATGTTTTTTTTATGATTTTTTAATTCAATTTTATATTATTTTCAAAATATCATTTAATACTCCACTAGCAGTTTGATATTTACCAGCACCATATCCTTGTAATACAATCGGTTCATCATAAATATCAGTAGTAATAGCAATAACATTATTTGTTCCGTTGATATTGTAAAATGGATGTCCAGAATCTATTTCACATAATTTAACACTAATATTGTCAAGTTCTGGTTCAAATGATGCGATATATTTTAATGTTTTTCCTTGTGATTTAGCATTATGTTTTAGCCGATTATAATAATCATCATAATTGATAATTTTATCAAAAAAATCGTTAGGTGAATTTGCTACGAATTGTGTTAAACTATTAACAGGTATATCTTCTAAATTAATTTCATATCCACATAATCTAACAATTATTAATATTTTACGTGCTACGTCCATTCCACTTAAATCATCATATGGATTTGGCTCAGTAATACCTTTTTGTTGTGCTTCTCTAACAATGTCTGAAAAATCATTATCAGTTTTCATAAAAGTTGATAAAACGTGATTTAGTGTTCCTGAAAACATACCTTGAATTTTCGTAATTTTATGCTGACATCTTACTAAACTTTCTAGTAAATTGATTACTGGTAATCCAGCACCAACTGTTGTTTCAAACATAAATTTATTTTTTTTGTGAAATTGATATAGATTTTTGAATAATGAAATCTCTGATGATACACCTTTTTTATTTGGAGTAACAACTCCAATATTATTATTTAATAGAGTTTCATAATATTTTGGAATGATAGAATTGCTAGTACAATCAACAAAAATTTTATTTGGGAGAGTATTATCTAATACATTATTAATATATTCATCAATATTCATATTATATTCTGAAGAATTTAAATTTGATAAAAGTTGATTTAAATTATTTTGTTGTAGATTATATCCAATAATATATTTTTGACTATTAGTAACACTAACAATATTAATATCATGGGTGGTTCTTTTTTTTATTATATTAAATAATCCACTACCAATATTACCTAATCCTAACAAGAAAATATTATATTTGAATCCATTTGTTTGAAATAATTTATTATGAATTAAGTTCATATCTTTACTTAGTTGATTATTATCAACAACAATACATGAATTCAATCCTGATGAATTATGGACATATGTTTTTATTTTATTTTTATTAACAATTTGTAATAGTTTTTGGGATATTAAACATCTATTGTTTTCATTTGATGAAATGACAGCGATAATGGATACATTAGTTAATAAAGTTAATCTGAATGCCGATTTATTTATTTCTTTATTAAATTCTTTATTAATACATTGTGTTGCTAAAGTAATATTTGATTTATTAATACAAAAATTGATAGATATTTCGGATGATGATTGTGATATTAAAATAATATTTATATTTTTATTTGATAAACAAGTAAATAATCTGGAAGATATTCCAATATTTCCTTGTAAAGAAGAACCTTGTATTTGTAATAAAGCAACTTGTTTGATACAGGAAATAGCAGAAATAATATTTTTTTTATTAACATTTGTTGACACTTTTGTTCCGGGATGGGTTGGATTATAAGTATTTTTGATAAATAAAGGTATATTATTTTCACATAAAGGTGATATAGTTTTATGGTACAAGACATTTCCTCCATAATACGATAATTCAAACATTTCATGAAAAGACATTTCAGTTATTTCTTGTGTATTAGAAACAATATTAGGATCACATGTCATAATTCCATTTACGTCAGTCCAAATTTCTACATATTTTGAATCACTCCCAACACCAAAAATAGATGCTGTATAATCACTACCTCCTCGCCCAATTGTAGTAGTTGAATTATCATTTTCGGAAGATGCTATAAATCCAGGAACAATAAGTAATTCGAAATTATTTTCAGAAATATATTTTTTGATATTATTTGTAGATACATTAATATTAACATCTGCATTAAAATAATTATTATTTGTTTTGATAACTTTAGATGAGTCAAGATATTTAATATTTTTAGTAATATTTAACTTCAAAAAATAGAAAATAATTTTAGAAGATAATTTTTCCCCAAATGATAAAATGAAATCTAAAGTTTTATCATAATTTTCACGAATTAAGTATATCCCTTTTAAAATATCTTTTAAATTATTTAAAAGTTGTTTAGTTTCAGTTAATGGTTTATTTAATAATGATTGATTATTTTCAAATAAATTTTTTAAAATGTTAATATTTGTATTATATATTTGATTGTAATAATCTAAGTATTCGTTATTTCCTGACGAGGCAAGTGAAGCACATTTTAATAATTTTTCGGTTATTTTCCCAAATGCTGAAAAAACAACAATAATTTTATTTTCATTATTTAGTTTATTTCTAATAATGGAAGACACTTCAGAAATAAGTGTAGCATTTTTAATAGAACTTCCTCCAAATTTGAGAACTACTGTCATATTTATAATATATACTTATTTTACAATTAATATTTAAATATTAATTGTAAAATTAATTGTATCTATATTTAACTATAATTATAAATATAAATCTATAATATAGATTTATAATTATTATGATAAGATGTATACGTAGAAAGATTAGAGATTATTTTTCTTGTTTATCAAGAACTAGAGATGGAAATGATAATAGAAATATTGTTCACGTAAGACCAGAAGATAGTGAAGAATTAAGACATAATATTCAAGTAAGACCAGAAGATAGTGAAGAAAGTGAAGAAAGTGAAGAATTAAGACATAATATTCAAGTAATATCCGAAAATTACTATAGTGAAGATAGTGAATATAGTGAAGATAGTGAATATAGTGAAGATAGTGAATATAGTGAAGAATTAAGACATAATATATTATTTCCAATTTATTGTCCAAGAAGAAGAAGAAGTGGAAGGAGAAGGAGAAGTGGAAGAAGAAGTGGAAGAAGAAGACGACAAAGAAGAGAGAAGGCTACTATTAGAGGTATTCTCAAAATTAATACAGATGATATTGGAGATTATCTTGAAGTAAAAGAAATGGGTGTATATACAAAAGATGATGTTAATATTTTATGTTCAATTTGTCTAGAGAAGATTGATTATTTAAATGATATTCGTTTTATCCAACCATGTTGTGATCAGGTATATCATATAGATTGTATTGGGAAATGGGTAAAAGAGAATCAAAGTTGCCCGATTTGTAAAAATACACTTTTAGTATATTCAGAATAGAATATAAATTTTATTGTAGAAGTGTTGTTAAGAATATTTCTTTATATATTTTCCCTTCATTATTAATATCAAGTTGTATAATTATATTATCTATTTCATCATTAGTTAATTTTTCACCCAAATTTGTTAAAATATGACGAAATTCTGGAACATTAATATATCCGTTATTTTCGGAATCAAATATTTCAAATGCTTCTTGTAAATTTTGTTGAGTATCTTTTGGTGCTATTTTATTTAAAATAATCATAAAATTATTGATATCGATGGTATTAATATTTCGAATTAAATTATCAACATCATTTTCAGTAATATATTTACCTAGAGATCTTAACAATGTTATTAGTTCATCTTTAGTTAAAATACCATCATCATTTTGATCAAATAATGCAAATGCTTCTTTTATTTTATTTTTTTCTTCTTCATTGATTTGATCTACATTATTTTTTTGTTCATTCATATCGATATCATTAGAGTTATTAGAGTTATTAAGCATTTTAGTATATATTATAATATTGTTTTTATTTATATAAAAGTGATATTAAAATTTAATTTTAATATATAATATTATAGGATAACAATGAGTAATTCAGCAAAAGATTTTTGTTTAGTAAGAAATAATTTAGTAAAAGAAATTCCCCAAAAGGCATGGATTCGATATATATCGAAAAAAAATATGATAGTTAATAAAGGTGGAATGTTATTAAAAAATAATGCAAGTAATGATAAAGAAAAATTTTTATTATTGAAATCTCCATCTGGTCCAATGTGGAGAGTATATACAAATGAGAATTATATTTATGTTGATAAACACATAGTAGATATAATGAAGGTTGGTAGTAAAAAAGTAAAAAAAAAATTAACTAATAATAGCAAGTCTAAAGAACCTGTTGTAAAAAAAAATATTAAAAAAATAAAGAGAGAAAAGAAACGTAAATATACAAAAAAAACGAAAGTAATAAAGATTGATATTTAACGAGAACCTAATGGTGGAAAATCTATATCATAATCGAATGTTTTTTTTATTACTGGTTTGTTTTTATCTTCGTATTTCTGTGAAGGTAAAATATATTTACGATTTTTATCTCGTTTTTTAATATTAGGATTATAATTATTGACTGGAATAATTTCAATAGTAAAATTACTTAATTTATTAGGAAGATTACTTATTTTTCTTTGATCCCAATGTCTTGGGAATATTCCAGAATTGATTGTTAATTTTCCGAATTCTCTAATTGGGAAATCTGATTCAATTTTCAAATCAATATAATCTATTTTCTCATTTGTAATAGAAGTGATAATTTTTGTTTTTAGTTGATTAATTGTACAATCATCTGATATATTCACAGAATTTTGTAAATTTTTATATATATATTGTATTTTCCAAGTCATTATTAATCTTTATATATATAAAATAAATTTTAATTTTATTTTTTGTTTAATTTTATTGCGTTTATTTTATTATTTATTATTTTGTATTAAATAATAGATTGTAATTTATGATATATGGATTTATATAACAAAAATCAATGGGAAGATACATTTACAATAGATGATCCAATTATATATGGGAATAAAGGAAAAATAAATAAAATAGATTTATGGATAAAAAGTATTAAAGAGTCTACAGAACATAAACCTCTTTTATTAACAGGTTCATCAGGAATTGGGAAAACACATATTGCAAAACAATTATTAGAAGAAAATAATTATCATATACATTACTTTAATGCTCTGGACTTTTCTAATAAGGCATATGTCCAGGAAAGTTTAAAAAAAATTTTATATTGTCGTAATATATCATTTATGACATCAACGTATAAACATTCATCTATTATAATTGACGAAATTGAAGGAATTAATAGTTATAGTAAGAAGCATTTATTATCGGTTATAAACACAGTAAAAGAAAACAAAATAAAACGAATTCCAATAATTTGTATAGGTTCAGGTTCATATTTTAAAAATTTGAGTGAGTTGATTAAATTATGTATTTGTATTGATTTTGTTAAACCAACAAAAGTTCAATTATTAAAAAAAGCAAAAGAAATAATTATAAAAAATAAATTAAATATTAGTAAAAAATCACTAGATTATATAGTAAAAATTAGTCAAAATGATTTTAGACGATTAGCACATATATTATATTTTTTATCATTTGAAAATGTAACAATAGATTTAGATGAGAATATAGAATCTTTATGTAATATTGTATTACAAAAGAATATAAAAAAAAGTGAATTATACGATTTTACAAAAAATTTATTATCAGAAAGAACATCATATGAAGATTCTCTTTATTTTTTTGATCAAGAGAAAGTTTTATTACCTTTAATGATTCATCAAAATTATATTAATTATTTAAATTTTCGGAAAGAAGTAAATAGTAAAAATTGGATACCAATTTTAAAAGAAATCAGTGATATTATATCATATAGTGATATAATTGGTAATTATATTTATAATCATCATTATTGGGATTTATGTAATTATTATGCTTATTTATCATGTTACTATCCATCTTATATATTGACTAAATATAAAATGAAATCCCAAAAAAATTTACCAGATATTAAATTTACTTCAATATTATCAAGAAATTCAATTGAAAGAGTTCGGAAAAATCAATATGATTTTTTATTACGACATATAAAAAATATAGATAATTTTTTTGACGAATATCTTATTATGTCAATATCTCAAAAAATTTTATATTATCTTTTGTCTAATTCTCTTACAATGATAAAAGAAGGTATTACAATGATGAAATTTTATAATATTGGTGTAAAAACAATACCCTCTTTAATTAAATTTGCTAATTTAGAAAAATATACATCTTTATATACTCGGAAAAAATATTTACATATTAAAAAGATATATGATCAAATTACAACTAATGACTCAAATAAACTAATAATAGTATAATTTATATATAGTATATTTGAATATTAATAAAAAAAATTTTTATTAATTAATATTCAAAAAATCATTTATAATGTTCCACAACCACAAAATTTACATATTTTATTCATAATTTTTTCGCTTAATGATAAAGGTTGTCCTGGTTGTCTGCGTCCAGGTATTAGTACATCAATTATAGATGGAGCAATTTTATCAAAAATATCTAAAACATCTTTTTTCTCTTTTTTACTAATTGGAATATCTTTTTCAATAATCATTCTAACCGTTTCAAATACAACTAATTCTTTTAATTTTTCATCATTTTTTATTGAATCAAATCTTTTAACCATACTACATAAAGAAGAGAGTAAATTATACCAAACTAATTGTGGAATATCTGTAGAACCAGATATTAATCCATCTTCTACAAATTCTTTGATTATATGCCTTGCGGATGAATATAATTTCGTGATAGAATTGGATATAATAGTTTGTTCATCATTTTGTTCCTGCTTTTTTTCGTCTGTATTATTTTCTAGAGAATCACCTAGAGAAACATCTAAAGAGTCTACTGACATAGTAATATATAAATTAATATATTACTATATTTAACTTATTTACAACATATAACTTTGAATATAAAAATAAATCCTATTTAATATATATAGATATAATGTCAAATTTTGATTTAAATGATTGGATAAAAGAAAATAAACAACAAGTACATAAATCTGCTGAAAATATTGCAGTAGAACATATTTTTAAAAATAAAATAAATGAAATGAAAAAAAAAGAACAAGAAATGGTTACAAGACAACCCGTTTGTCAAAAACCATTTAATGTATTGCCACATAGTAAGGATATATTATATCCCCACAAAACATCTCAACCAGATAAAATTATAAAATCAGATATTCCCGATTTTAAGAAACCAGCCTTTGATTCAAAAAAAAAGAAATGGTTACACGATGTTATTAATACACATCCTTATAAAAAAACTTCGTATAATAATGTACCAGCAAACGAAAGTCCAAAATATAGGGATCAAGTAACAGATAATCAAATTTTTGATGAACAAAAATGGCTTTCTGATAAACTTTATACAAATAGTTATAATAAAAAAAAATATAAAAGTATATCTTCTAAATCAAAAAGTAAAAAATATAGTTATGACAATGTCGATGAAATGGATTTTAAACCATTAGAAAATAATGATTTAAATATAGAACCAGATACTAAATCTATGGGTGCTTTTACAACACAAACATCAACATTATTTAATAATATAGTTAAAAAAATTTCAAATGAAACAAAGATTCTTTCAAATCCCAATTATAAATATATTTTTATGGCTATTGCTATAATTATTTTAGGAATGTTTTTTTATTTTTTTATTAAAAAATAATTTTAAATTTCATGGAACATTAAGAATAAATATTACATCATCACTATCACTATCATAATCTTCTTCTTCTTCTTCTTCTTCTTCTTCTTCTTCTTCTTCTTCTTCTTGTAAATCAATACTATCATCATCAATTAATGTATCAATATTTTTATAACATTCTTTCAAAAAATTACTTAAATTAATATGAGAATTATGACAAATCATTCCTTCTATTAATCTATAAATCCAATTAAGAGTAGAATCATCTTTGTACACATGTTTAATACAATTGACATAACGATATGCAGCACATTTAGTAAAACCGCATAGTCTAAAAACTTCAATTTCATCATCTATTGATTCACTATCATAAATATTATAATTAATATTAACATAACCTAAATATAATCTTAAAATTTTTAATTTATTATCTTCATTTTCTAATACTTTTTCATTAGTATTTATAAAATTTTTTATGTAAGTTTGTTTAATACCAATACTTTTTAAAAAAATTTTTGTTGAAGATGTTTCAAGACTTTTTTTGATTTTTTTTATTCTACTATACATATCTACTTATATAAAATAATATTAATTTTATTACTTATTAATATTATTTTAGATTATTATGGTCAAATTTTTATATTTAATATAACTATATTATATATAATGGACATTAAACCAGATAAAGTAAGTTTGAGTAAAATGAATAGAACATACGATGATTTGTGGAATGAAAGAGAACAAATTTTACCAAATATCGCAGATCAACGAGCTCCATTTGAAATGACGAGCAAAATTAATTCATCAACAGAAACATCGGCATTAAATGGTGGATTTGAGTGTACAAAATTAAGTAAACTTTATTTTTCTCGTGAAAATAGAGAAGAAGTTCAAACTCGTATTAGATATGAAATATGGAGAATTTCAAGACGTAGATATGTTATTGATAATCAAAATGATATGGAATTAGGTATAATGATGAGATCTGTATTTTTACAACATTCTAAAAATCTAAATTGTAATTTTACACAACAGATAAAAGAATTAAATGATATAGTAGTAGAAGCTGTTGTTCCTGGAATTTTAACACGCGTAAAACAATATATTATATATCTTCGTGATAAGAGTCAGCCTTTAAAACCATTAGATAGACCAAAAAATACAAATACAACTGGTACAAAATCTTTAAGAATGGATAGATCTTTAGGTTTTAACTAATTATTTTTTATTAACAATTCTTTTATTTTTGCTTCTGTTTTTTAATTTATGTTTTCTATCATTAAATAATTGTTCTTTTTTAGCAATTTGTTCTGTATTAGTATGTACAAGTTTATTAAGCTGTTCCTCCATATATTCAGCAGAAACTTCATTAATATTAATTGGATTAAATGGTCCCCATTTTCCAACTTCTCCAACAAAGACATTAAAAGTTTGATCAATTTGTTGTAGTTGTTTAGCTCTTTTCCGTGCTTGTTCGAGGCTTCTATAAGAACCACGAACCTTTATACCCCTTAAACAAGTTTTATTTCCATATTTTTCAATATATTTATTAATTAAATCAGTATAATTTACTGTCATAAATCCAATATATTCTTCAAAAAGTTTTTTATGACATACTTTTGGATTTTCTAATTCATTAACAACCTCTTCTTGTACTTCTTCTTGTACTTCTTCTTGTACTTCTTCTTGTACTTCTGTTTTTTCTTCAGTTACCTCTTCTATTTCTATCTTTGTTTTCTCTTCTTCTTTCTTTTCGATTTCTATTGTTTGTTCTTCAATTGAAATATCGCCAACTTTTGATATACGAGGTGTTAAGATAAAATTTTTAGATAAATGTTTTAAAAATTTATTAAAAATAAATCTTTCACTATGTTTTTCAGTCTCTTCCGTTGGTTCTATGAAAGATAAACAACAATATTGTTGTTTATCAATTGTTTGATCTTCTTCTAAATAATCAATATTGGAATCGTAATTAGACATTTTATATAAATTAACTAGTTATATTTACTTATTTTGTTTTATTTTCTAAAATTCAACGCATAATATAAAATATATTATTAATATATAACTATAATAATGTTTCAAGTAGATTTGAAAGAAGTAGTCATCAGATTAATTAAATATTTAGTAGAAGGTTTGGCTGTAGCAATAGCTGCCCATTATATACCAAAAAATAGAGCAGAAACAAATCTTAATGAAATAATGATGATAGGTATAACTGCTGCCGCAACTTTCGCAATATTAGATATGGCTGCCCCAGCTGTATCAATCGGAGCAAGATTTGGAGCTGGATTTGAAGCTGGACGATCATTAGCAATGTAATTATATAACGATATATATATCATATTTTAATTGTATTTTTTAATTATATCATTGATAAAAAATTTAATGATATAATCAAAAAAATAAAACGAATGTAATTCAAATTAACTAGATTTTTATACGATTCATTCAAAAATTGAAAGTAAAATTGAAGAGATATTTATATAAATATATTTATATTATCTTAATGGACAATTCCGAAAATATTAATAGAAAAACTGCGTCTAGACTTTTAAAGAAACAACTAAAAAATGCCTCTAGTGATGGTCGTCCTTATACACACGTCTGTATTTGTAAGGGTGCGTATAAAATAGATAGGAAAAAATTTAAAACGTTAAAATTATATGAAAGTTTAGCAGAAGATCGTGTTCCATCTATATGTGAAAGATTTTCCAAAAAATTTCCATTATTTTTTGATGTTGATGGGATTTCAGATGATTTAGATATATTTAAACTTCATGAAATTATTTTCAATATTTTAAAAAAATGTTTTATTTTTGACGATGATTGTAGTGAATATTATATATCACAAAATAAATCAAAAAGTAATTCATATCATGTTTATTATCCAAAGATTATTGTTAATAAGGATATGTGTTTAATTATATCCGATATTATTAATCGTTCTGAAGAAACAAAGGATGTTATTGATACATTACCATTTAAAACAGGTGGTTTACGTATGTTAGGTGTTTTAAAATGGAATAAAGAAAAATCAGATTTTGATGATAATAGTTATCATGAATTAATTAGAGGTTCAAATGAAGAAATACTTGAATCAAGTCTAGCTGAACAAATGATGTATTTAAGTGTGATAATTCCTCAAAAACATAAATTGACTAAAACTAGTGCGTATTATTCAGATAAGAAAAGTTCGCTTGCTAAAACATTCGTAGATAGTAAATATCCAAAAAGAGATAGTTCTTATTTTAAAAAAAATATTCATACAGTAAAAACTGTTAGAGATATCGTCCATAAAATATTATTTGAATGTTTAGATGAATCAAGATTAGATACAAAAAAAAAATGGTCTTCTGTAATATTTTGTATTAAAAATATTGAAAATAGTTATGATATAAAGGTAAAAGATATTGCATTAGAATGGTCAAAGAAATCAAAACATTATAAATCAGATTCAGATTGGTTAGATAAAGAAATTGCTTCTATATGGAATCTAAAAAAAATAAAAGATTACGGTCTGGAAAAGCTGTATAAATTAGCAAAGAAGGATAATCCAGATAAATATTATAATTTACTAAATGGTGTAAATAAATGGGAAAAACATATCGATTCAATTTCAATTGAATATATTCGTTTTTGTTATAACAGATTTGATCTTGGTGACGCAGAATTATTTTCTCGTTTATATAATCGTCCGGAACAAAGGATTGTTTGCTCTTCAACAAAAAAAGGATTTGAATTTTATTACTGGAATGGTGAAATTTGGAAACTTGATCAAGGAGGATATATGAGAACATTAATATGTTCACAATTATCTGGTTTATATCAACGTTATATAAACGATTTACAAGATAAAATTAATCAAATTGATGACGATGATGCTAATGATAAGGAAAAGTATATCGAGATTAAGAAAGAAGTAATAAAAAGAGCACAAAAATGTTATACAAAAAAACATTCAGATAATTTGATTCCATTAATAGCATCTGAACTTTTTGATTGTAATTTTAAATCAAAATTAAATTCTAATAAAGATATTATTTCTTGTAGTAATGGCGTAGTCGAATTAGATAATAATGGAAATTTACGTTCTCATAGAATTGATGATTATTGTACATATAAATTAGATGTGTATTTCCCTAAAGAAGGAATTAAAGTAGATACTAGTGAAATTGATTCTTTTTTTAATGATATAATGCTCGACGATAAAGATATGGTCAAGTATTTACAAAGATTTTTGGGTTATTCTATTACAGGTCATACAATAGAACAAAAATTTGTTGTCTTTTGGGGAGAACTTGGTGGTAATGGTAAATCTGTTTTAATAGAACTATTACGACATGTTATGGAAGAGAATAAGTATTATGCTACATTATCTGGTGATTCATTACTTAAAAATAGAAAATCATCACCTGGGTCAGCAACTCCACATTTACTTCCATTATTTGGTTCCCGTCTTGCTATATTAGATGAATCTGATAAAGCTGTTAAATTAAATGAAGGAATGATTAAACGAATTACTGGTAACAAAACTTGTACCGTTCGTCCCCTTTTTAAAGAAGAATTTACTTTTGAAAATTGTTCTCAACCAATATTAATTACAAATTTTCGCCCAAATATTTCTAATGATTCTGCTTT
>CETA01018496.1_pt1 | contig 13694 bp, 18 predicted proteins | sample 531251 | NCBI WGS metagenome assembly CETA01 (sample SAMEA2622362, study PRJEB7988) | marine metagenome | biome: marine biome (ENVO:00000447); feature: mesopelagic zone (ENVO:00000213); material: "saline water (ENVO:00002010), including plankton (ENVO:xxxxxxxx)" | depth 380 m
AAGTTCGCCCACGTTCGTGGCGCAGGTGAAATCCGCGCAAGGAACGATGATGTCGTATTGATCTTCGACGCCGGCGATCATTGAGTAGAGGCCGAGGCTGTCGATGTTCATGTCGTCGAACCGCGTGTCTTCGGCGATTTCAGTTTGCACACCTTCATTCTTGAGATGTTCGGTGATGCTTGCGATGATCTGGTCCCTCATGGCTTCCTCCTGTTTTGCCCGGATTGTTAATTCTGCCTCAAGTATCGATTGTTGTCGACCTTGTTTGTAGGATGGCAGGAGGATGTCCCCAAGTCATTCAAAGATGACTGTTACATCTCCCCGCTTGTTGCGTGAGATCTGGTGCCTGACGTCCGCGGTGACTTGGATCTTTCCATCGACCAAGCGGACGCTCATTGGCTTGACGATCTTCGCGCTTGCCCGGCCGCTTGCCTGGGTGCGGGGTGGTGCTTTCTTCGGTTTTTCTTTTGCCTGAGGATCGGCATCTTGTGCCGCGACATTCACTGGATGGCAGGCTAAGAGCGCTGCCAGAAGGCAACGAAAGAGCGCAGAGGTCTTCTTCGCTTCTCGGAAGGTCCGAGAATTCACTGGAGAAGGTTTACTGCATCATCTGCGTGCTGGTCGACCAGTCCTACATCAGGATCCACCTGAATGTGGTTGTGGTGATCAAGCGTGAAGTCATCGTCGAGAATGACGTGACGGGTTATTCCATGCGCCGTCATGTGCGCATCGATTTCCTGGCCTCTTACAGGCAAGTCGGGATCGAGATCGTGACGATCGATGAAAGGGGTCTTTGAAGGGCAGTCTGTGGCCATGAATCCTTTTAGACCAAGACTGGTTAAGATATTCATTACATCATCGCTGATGCGGCGCTGTGAACACAGAACTATCTGGCTGTTCGCTCGCTGGCATATTTGCGCAACGATCTGCGCACGCTTCATGACTGCAGGTGAGTCGGGACGGTCGCCCTTCAGGATAAGGACGCCGTCTATGTCTAGATAGATCATCGCCCTTTTCCTTTCGCTGGGTTTCTATCCCTCTACCGCGTATTCCTGCCTTGCCCTGTGCTTGCGAATTGAACGCGCCTCTCCTTCAGAGAGGGAATCGCCTATCTTTTTCATCGCGTCATCGATGAACCAGCGTGCAGTCTCGCTGAAAAGGGCGAGGACGGCGAAGCATAGAAAGAGTGCGCTCAGGATGAGAGCGCATAGAACAATCATTGAAACATCCTGAAGGTGCTTCATGTTTTATCTCCGCTAGTTGGTAAGCACTATGTTGTCGACGACGACGTCGCTGCCATGAACGTAAATATACCCCCGGTTTGTATCGCTGAGCGCCGGTATCGACCACATCTTGTTGTTCCATCCAGGGCCGCAAGTTTCAGTCCGCGATGTTGAGCTTTGTGCGGCCACTCTAATTCTCACTGTTCCCGGACCCTTGCACCAGAAATCGAAATTGAAGACCATGCCCTTCCTGATTTCGCCTACTTCCTGTGCAATACCAAAACTCATGCTGCCACTCTGGTAGGTCCATGCAACCGCTGCAGCGTCAACTTTGGAATCTGAAGTAATGCTAGCGCGGCCTGAAGAGAGGTTGAGCCAATTGGCAAAGCCGTCTTCAAAGCTGTAATTTTTCAGCAACCCTGTGCAGTCTGTGACATTGCCGACCTGCTGCGTTTCAGGCTTGGTATTGCCGCAGAAGCTGTCGTTGACGATGCTGCCATCGTCTCGTTGACACCTAACATCACGGGTTCTTACCGCAGTCGGCGAGCAGGTTCCGCTCCATTCGGACCAGTCATCCTCGCCATCATTGATCCACTCGTAATTGCAGCCGGAGAAGTCCGAATTGAGATTTTGTGTGGTTTCAGGGACGCCGGCGCACTCGCTATTAGGGACCGTTTCCATTTCACCGGAAAGGCCGATCTTGCGACAGGTTGCAGTGCGATTCTGCTGTGGACTGGATGTGCAGGACGAACTCTTGGCGCCCGCGACTCCATTCCATCCCCAATCTCCGTATTCCCATGATGCCGGACACTGGGAAAAGATTGCCATTTCCTCTCGAACCGTTTCCCGATCGGAAATGTTGCAGGTTTGGTCATCTACCCTTGTGAGGCCCTCAGGTTCAGGACGGATCTGATAGCACTCGGAATCGCGCTCACGCATGGCATCCGGCGAGCAGGCAGAATCCCAGTCGCTCCATTCGCCATAGGCCCATTCGGTTTCGCAGCTGGTGTAATTGGCACTGACAATGGACGCCGGCGGCTTTGCCTGACCTTCACAGTAGGAGGCACTCACCTCATCGCCGTTTGAGCGCTTGCAAACAGAAGTCTGCGTTGCCGTGGCAGATGCCGAACAGGTAGAGCTCCATCCGGTGCGGTTGGTGACTTCCCACTCGTATTCGCAGCCGCTGTAGTCAGCGATGGGCTCTTGATCGATAGGCCGAGATCCCTGGCAAAGCGATTCGTCCGCCAAAGTGCCATCGCTACGGCGGCAACTGATGCTACGCGTCCTGACTGCGTTCGCGCTACAGGCGTTTGGCGAAGACCATTCACCGGTGACCCAGTCATGGGTGCATCCGGAAAGGATTTCCTTTTCCTCTTCGCCGATCGGGCGCGAAGAAGGATCGCAATTTTTCGGGTCTACGAATTCACCATCTTCACGAACGCACCGCGAGTCTCGCTCACGCGAGGCGGCAGTCGAACAGGTCGAATCCCAGTCGGTCCACTCGCCTGGAACCCACTCGTGAGAGCAGGTGTCGTAGTTCATTTCCTGGCGCTCGAGAGGAGGAAGATCATCCGTGCAGAAGGCATCGCTTTCTGCAGGCTCACCATCAGTGCGCTGACACGAAACAGTCCGCGTCTCGGTGACTTCCTCTCCGCATGCTTGGCCCTGCGCACTCCACGCGGAAGGCACCCAAGAGAAGCTGCATCCAGTCAGATTGCTGCCCGGCTCGCTGCGATCGGGGACATCTTCGCCGCAATAGTTGTCTGCGACATCAGATCCGTCGGAACGGACGCAGACCACCTGTCGTTCACGCGAAGTGTTTTCGCTACACGTTGACTTCCAGTCGCCATATTCCCCGATGGCCCAGTCGTAGGTGCATCCCGCGTCGTTGAAGCCTTCTTCATTTTGCGGCTTGGATTCACCCGAGCAATAGATGTCGGGAACAGGCGTTCCGTCGGGCCGTCGGCATTCGGCCGTTACCGGCCTGAAGGTTTCGGAGCACTGGTCGGCCCACTTGCCGACAGAGGTAATGGTCCACTGATGGGTGCATCCTCGCCAGTCTTCCACCTGGCGGCTTGTTTCGGGTGCCGGTGTAGGGCAGTTTTCCGGATCGGCCTGCTTTCCTTGGTAGACACAGCCAGAATATCGGGTTTGCTCAGAGGTTGCCGAGCACTGGTCGGCGCCTGCGAGCCAGCCGCTGACAACCCAGTAGTATCCATTGAGATCAGCGCCCTCTACGGGCTTGAGGTCATTGGCTGCAGTCTGTGCCGGCGCAATCGCGCGCCGCATAATCAGAACGTCGCTATCCTGTGCAGCCGCTGGCGCCGCAATGGCGAGCGCAATGAGTGATACGCCAAGTTTCCCGATCCGCACGACATGCCCCTTTAGGAAGATAAATCTAAAAAGGAGTTTCTATCTCATTGCTTTGCGGTTTTCTATCCTAAAAATGATCTGCCGGAAAAATCACGTGGAAAAACATATCCGGCATTCCGGATCGTGCCTGTTGGTGTCGAGAGTGACATGAACTTCGTCCTTGCCTGCTACGCTTTCGCGAATTGCGCTGCCGAGCCGGGTGGTGCGCATCTGCCATCCATGGAGGCGATCTTCATCGACAAGTCTTTCCATGTCTTTGTCTTCGAGTGAGGCTATGACAGCATCTGGAATCTGGCCCGTGCGGATTTTCAGCTGTGATCCCTCGAGATTGATCTTGCTGCTGAAATGGACGCTGCTGGTGATAGCCTTGCCCTCGTAGACACTCTCGTGGCGATAGCTGATCTTCGCAATGCCCCGGCCGATATGTCCGGTTGGAAAGTCCCAATGCGTCGTGTTTGGGCCCTCCACATGAAGGCGTGACTTCCAGCCCTTGCTGATAAGTTCGGCGGCAATGCCAGTGGGTAGACGTCGTTCACGCACTGATTGCTGGATTTCAGCTCTCACACTGTCGCGATCGACGTCTTTTTCTCGGGCCGCCTCGAGCGCGAGCATGTAAGCTGTCAGACCGTCAGTTTCCACGTATCGTCCGCTTGCTTCGCGAATTGCCTTCTCATACCGGGCTGCGATCTGCTCGAAGAATGGACATTCTGTAATGAGATCTGCGTCTTCTTCCTTGGGAAGGGTGAAAGCTGCGCACAGGTTGAACAGGCTTTCAGCGGGTCTTTCGTCATCGAGCGGCAAGCCACAGACGGTCTCGTCGTCAAGAACGAGTTCGGGGAGCCGTCGATCAAAATTGATATCCAGAAAGACGCAGGCTTCCATGATGCCTGTTTCGTAAAGACCGTCGATCACGTTTTCTGGTATATGTCCGCCGCGAAGTTTGCGTTCATAAGCCGAGGCTCTGTCTGATAGCTGACGCAGGACGTGCATATGCCTGCGCACCTGATCGTGCGCTCCAACTGCTGGCGTCATGTGAATTCCTATCAGTTCAAGGCTCGCGAGGCGCGCGCGGGATACTTTCCGTGCCGCGGGACGGGCTGGAAAAGGTCTTGGTCGGCGCCAGGCTCCCAGGGGAAACGGTGATACTGGTCGGCATACACGATCTGGAGCCATCGTGGCGCCAGCCCTTGCTGGACCATCAGGATCTGCATTGCGGCAAAGCTCTCATACGCGCCATCGAACAGGGCCAGGTCCCTGAAATTGACGCTGACCAGCTGTATTAGGCGGCCGTCGAGCAAGACTGGATAGTCAAGCGCAAGCCCTCCTTCGGAGATTAGGGCATCTTCGACCTCGTCGATGAGCTGGCCGGCAGAATCGGGACAAGCATTGGCAACGATCAGTTCGGGCAGTCCTCGCAAGGTATTCGCCACAGTATGAGAAACGAGCGAGGTGACCTCGATGTCGCATTCCTCGTATCCCTCCTCGATCATGCTCATCTCTATAAGGGATCGATTGGGGTGATCCTTCGCCGACATCTCCGTATGGACAACTCCTCCCCCTTCGTAGCGAGCAAGACGCTCTTGCTGGTCCATCATTTTTGAAATGGCCTCGTAATCAAGGCCAGAGATGGGGAGTTCGATATCTGTCCTGACAGCTTTCAGGATCGCTTCGGGTGCTGTTGCCATTTGCGAATTGTCCTTCATGTAAGGTCAGGGGGCAAGAGAATTCCTCAGCCGGTTGAGGATGTAAAAAAAGGGGCCCCGAACACCGGGACCCCTTTTTGTTGTCGATTGAGCTGCGCTCAGGGGCTGACGGGCGCGTCGTCGTCTTCGCCGTCTGCCACAATGATGACGCCGGCAATCAGCGCGGCGATGGCGACCAGAGCAGTGATCGTGGGTCCGTCGGCGCCCAGGTTGCTGGCATTGCTGACAGAAGCAGATTCGCGTGAAGTGTCCTGTGCGGTTGCAGCGATTGGAGCGGCAGCCAGGCTGAGAGCTGCGATGGCGAGCAGTCGATTGAACTTCATGTATTTTTCCTTCCATATCACGACCCAAAAGGGGCCGTCCCATCGTTGAGAGTTTACGCTGACCCATGTGCAAGATTGTGCGATGCACCATGGATTGGCAAGTGCTCTTTAGATCTTACGGCAGCCACAGGGTGGAGTGGTTGAAGGTTCTTGCGTAGACCGGCAGGCCGAAGACATACCATGCTTCAGAGGCTCGACCGGCTTTTGTCCAGTTCGAGGCAAATCCGAAGAAATGCGGACCCAACGGTTCGTCTTCTTTGGCAAGGATAATGATGTTCCGGGTGATGATCGCTCCCATTGCGAAAGCGAGCGCCATGAAAATCCATTCCATCACTTTTCCCTTCTTCTGATAGTCTTAGATCTCTCCGGTCCACAACAGGATGAGCAAGGACAGGAAGTTCATCGCCACGTGCGCCACGATCGGCAGAGCGAGCGAGCCGCTGCGCCAACGAATCCAGCCAAATGCACAGCCAGCAACGAAGAGCGGCGGAATGGCAAGCGGCTGGAAGTGGATAATGGAGAACACACCGGCGGTGATAAGAATGGCGTAGATAGCTGAATTACTGTTGTTTTTCAGCTTCTCCTGAACGGCGCCCTGGAGCTGTCCCCGAAACAAAATCTCCTCGAGAACGGGTGCGGCCAAGGCTCCGACGAGGAAGACCATGATGATGCCGACGGTTCCGCCTTGCATGGCAGTGAGGAAAATGACCAGTTCTGGCTGCATGTCCTGATCGCCGAGGACGAAGGTCTGATAAAGGGCGGAAAAGATCGCCGTTCCGAGCACTAGTGCGCCGGTAATCAGAAGGGATTTTGCGCTCAAGGCGTGGGGCGAGCTGCCATCCCAGGCGGGCTTGAGATGTCTCAGCATGTATTTCGACCGCAAGGCGATCAACAGGAGGCTGCCCACCAGCACTCCGAACATCAAGGTGGTTGCACCCATCTGCATGGGGTCGGAATTGCCGGTTGTGATTGTTTCGAAGGCCACCGCGATGAAAATGCCGATGAACTGGAAGACCACGAGTGCGACGATCCAGAGAAGGCTGGCGATTACGCCTGGATCCTGACTTGTCGTTCCTTGAGGTATGGGCTTGTGGGCAATGGCGGTCATATTATCTCCGTTATCCTTGCAGGATGATGCTTTGCATTGGCTTCTAGTGTGAAATTCGCTGGTTCACAAATGAATCAGGCGGCTCTTGGATCTGAGATGTAATCGGTGAAGCCGTGAATTTCTGCGATCCTGTTTCGACCCTTGATGATTTTGCTCCAGTCTGATGGAGCGAGTTCGTGGGGCTTTCTCTTGCGCCAGGCTTCTGGATAGTCCTGCTCAATGGATCGTCGTTCTTTCGCGATTTCCTTGGCGTTTTCGATTCTGCCCAAGAGACTCACTGGGAGAATGCCCGGCCGAACATCGGCGAGCCACCGTGAAGGCTGGAAGGAGAACCGGTATCGTGCCTCCATTTCTACGAGGTGGAGGTATGTCTCGAGGTTCTGGGTTTGTTGACTGGATACCGTCAGATCATTGATGCTGGCGAGCACGCAGAAATTACAGGAAAGACGCGTGGAGCCGAGCGAGTATGCTTCGTGCAGAGGAATTTTTTGTTCATCATGAACTGCGAAGACCTCATCACTGCTCCAGTCGGCAATGGGGTTCCATGATAGGCATTCTTCGCGCCCATAGCGCTTCATTCCAGTGTCTTGGGTTTCGTAGGGTGCCCGTGAGCGTCCGCGGCTTTCATCGCGGCGGATGCCCATGACTGTTACGATAGGTCCATCCAGGTTCTTCTTGAACTTGCTCATTACGTGGATTTTCATCTCGCTGGTGCACAGCCGTAAGCTGGCACTTGACCAAGGCGCCACGAGATTGGTTGTTTCCCCGCGCTTCCATCGCTCGATCCCGAGATCTCCTCGTCTTTCCCACCGTGACACCATGTCGTGCGTGGTATGTCTGACAAGATGAAGCGGAAGATCAAAATGTCGGGCCAGTTCTTCCACGTGCGGCCCGGTTGACTGCCATTCGGATCGGCCGAGATCGGAGTGGAGCAGGAAGCGCTTTTCGCGCGGGTGCCCAATCGCATCGAGGATTGGCATGGTGGCGGCGATTGCTGCCGAGGAATCCTTGCCGCCTGAGACTGAGTAGGCTATCCACGCCCCTCCGGCCGCTAGCACGGAGACCCCCGGTGCATTGGCGAAATCTGCCATGCGCCGGGGGGTATTCATTTTTCGAGTGCTTCCCTGATGGCCTTACCGGCCCTGAACATGGCGTAGGCCGCGCTATCCTTGATTCCGGTATAGTCGCTGCCGACAAGGTCGAAACCATTCCAGAAATGATGCGCCCACGAATTACCATTACATCGCACTCCGGACTCTCGGATGAGATCTTTATGCTTGGCGTCGTAGGTTTCGATGGCAGCATCGAAATTCTGGCGCATGTAGGGTGACCTGAACGGATTACGCACAAGATCCTTCATCTCGCCATGGCGAGTGCCGATGCTGCCATTTTTGTCCATCAGATATGTCCCTCTTCGCGATGTTCCTGCTTGGCGTGGCCTGGATCCTTGGGATGCTCGAAACCGTCGAAGATACGGTTGACCTCCCACCCCTTGTCGCGCTCGCCTTCGATCGTGGTGATCGAGCAGTTGTTGGGGTTGGGCTCCTTCTCGCACCATTCCCAGGGGTAGTGCATGAATTCACGGATGAAGCAGCGAATGGTGACCCCGTGGCTGACGATCACGATATCGCTGTAATCGTCTCGCAGAGAGCGCAGGATGGATCCGAAGGTCCCGCGCACACGGTCGCAAACACGGGCTCGCGATTCACCCATCGGCATAGGCGCGAAGAACTCGCCCTTCAGGCCGTTCTCGACGCCTTCGAACTGGGCATGTTTTTCGTAGTGTGCATGCTCTCGCGGATAGATTTCTGCGAGCTCGTCATCCGCGATTCCGTCGAATAGGCCGAACGACTGTTCGCGCAGCTGGAGGCTCTCATGGCGATCATAGGCGATACCCATGCGCCTGATTCCTTCCTCGAGGCCATCGGCGGTTTGACGCGTGCGCAGATAGGGTGAAACCATCAGACGGACCTTGCGGCGATGCATACCGGGCACACCGCTCTGGATGTGCTCAGCGAGGAACTTGCCAGCCTCGACAGCTTGCTTGTGGCCTTCTTCTGCGAGGCAGATCGCGTGGTCGGGCTTGCGGCGGTTTACCTCGACTGAGAGATTGGACTCGGACAGTCCGTGCCTTACGAGATGGATTCGTTTGGGCATCTTTTTCTGCATGTTTTTCCTTCCGCTTGTCGATTTACCGACAATGTCGTTCTTTATTCGATCCTGGTGAAATCGCAGTCCTTGATGGCGAACTGTCGTTCCGCCTGCTTCTCAAGGTCATAGGCGCGCAGCAACCAGCCCGGCTCTGGGTGCCATTCGGTGCTGCTCCACTCCAGTCCCATCGGGATGGCTTTCCTGACTGAAGTTTCGCCGCGCCAGTTCGTGTAGGTGAAGGTGATGGCTTGATCTTCGTCGCGAGATTTTTCTGTCATTGGAAATGTTCCATGATTTCGAGTTTTTCGAGATGCATAGCGTTGGTTATGAAGGCGTATCCTTCGTGGCGCTTGGAAACCCGTTGGATGGTGAGGTTGCTTTGCGAGAAAGCGGGAATTTCGACCAGAGAAGCCAGTGGCCTCCCAATGGCGCCGGCCGCAAGGCTTTCGCTCACCATGGCTTCAGGGAGGAAAAGCTCTCCCTGGCTCCAGGTCCAGCCGATTTCTCGATCGTTGATGTTGAGAGAGGCAACGCCGGAAGACGTGCTGATAGATGTTTCTATGGGTCCGTTCGGGATCCTGTGCCATGCAAGCTCGATGTCTTTCCGTAGCTTTTCATCGTTCCGCCAGCCTGGATTTCTGCTGTTCAAGGCAGCTACGGCGGTGGGCTCAAAGGCCCGATAATCGATGCCCGCTTTGAGCTCCCGCTGCGATGCCAAATAATGAGCCGCTCTCCTTTCCCATGCATCCGGGTAAGGGAAGGCCCGCTCTGCATCGCAATAGTCCAGTTCTTCGAGCATTTCATCGAGCCGGACCAGGCAGTCGATGAGTTCTATATCATCGGTGGTCATTTCCACGAGCTGCATAAACCCCTGCGCCAACGGGACGTCAATCGTATAGATCTTGTCCTCATCGCTGGTGACTTCATTGCGCACCAGTTTGAAGCCGTGATCTTGGCAAATGCTGCGCATGCCCGTCTCGATCTGGTCAAGGCCCTGCAACCCCGGAGACCGCTTATGCTCGACTTCATCAGCGTAATGCCGGAGCGCCTGTATCCATTTTTTCAGCCTGTCATTATGTTCTGCATAGAGGATATGCGGATCGAACAAGGGACGAATGGCATCTTTCATTGTTTTTCCTTCAGATCGAAGAACCGAGCCTTCGAAATGCCGTCCTCGTAGCCATTGGTTTCAAAAGTAAGAGAGAGCTTGCTTCGTTCGTGAGACGATATTGCCAGGTCCCCTAAAGGCAGAGGCATATCGATGATTTCCCTGACTTTGCGGCCGATAATCATGGAATCAGGAACATCCTGATTATTGATAATGATGTTTGAGCCGATAATCGTGATGCTCTTCATCTCATAGGGCTTGATGAAAACCATGCCGAGGCGCTTGGAAATCTCGATGCCCCCGCTATTGGGGCCGGCCGGTCCTGCAATCTCAATGTCGCGAATCTCAAGCGTTTGGGCTAGCAGATCGTTGTGTCGCACGTTTTCTCGGTCGGTCATGAGCTCGTCGCGCATCGACGGGACGTAGCCTTCATCCTCGCATGCAAGCTTCAAGTCATCAGGGTGAATTGATGCGAGAACGCTCAGCGCCAGATCCTCAAAGGCAATGACACGTTGTCCATCTCTTTGGCTCATGTCGATCGCAAAGGCATATTCGTTATAGCCGTTCCGCATGAGCAGAGGCATGTCGAGCTTCTCGCCGCTCTGCAGGTCGAACTCGAAAGCGCTTCGATGAAATCCCCGGGACAGCTGTGCCATTCCGGTCGCGTCCGTCGGGACTGATATTGTCACCACGTCTTTCTCAAGGCCATGTTGGTCCATGACCAGCACCCATGCTCTATCCCGGTTCTCTTTCCGAACCTGGATCCCGTGAGCGTTACAGGCGGCCTCAAGGCGATCGACAGCGTCTTTGTTTTCGTAATGGTCCGCTATCTGGCCCATCTCTTGAAGCCAGGCTTTCATTGGCTCTGCATACGTTTCGATCAGGCGTGGATGATCAAACAGATCTGCTGCAAGAAGTGTGGTCATGCCTTTCCTCCTGCAGGCTCGTATTGTTCATCTATTTGTATGACCGCGGTTCCGTCGGGGCTTTCAGCTTTCAAGATTTTCATCCCCCGCAAGGCATCTCCATAAAAGCTGGACTGAACCACCTTCTCGACATCCTGTCCTGGCATACCGACGGTCATTGAACGGGGAAGCGGCATTTCCTGAATGACAATGTGACCATTTTGGTATTTTGCCCTTCCCATTGCTGCCCGGACAAGAATTGTTCTTCCAGACACTTTGAAAGCAATCTCGTCATTGATGCGTTCGTATTGCTTTGAAGCGCGTCCGTGGCCTGCATAATAATCGCGAATCATGCCTGAAAGTAGCTGGCGCCATTCGCTCCCGACGCTGTGTTCGAGGATTCTGCGGCCGGTTACCGATATCTCGATTGCTGACAGATCGCCCGGTGCATGAACTCCTGATCCGTTGAGGAATTCGCCGAGCCTCGTTGCCTCTGCAAGCATGGCTCGCTGGTTGTATTGATGTGTTCCCACGAAGGTTCGGTAGCCATTGTCATCCACCAGCATTGCCTTGACAGAGCCGTTGTCAGGCTGGATCGCGGGGTTCAGGTCAAGTTGGTCCATAATTGCAACCAACAGCTCCCTGACCGATGTTTTGGACGATGGATCGAATTCGATGCCGATTCTCGAGGCGATCTGGTAGAGCTGATCTACGCGCTTTTGCCGTCTTTCGCGTTTTGTCATTTTCCCTCCTTAACTGACCTTTTGCTCCACTATTGTCAGTCGGGTGTCTGCATCGGTATGGATGGCTATCCCGGGCGATGCGTCTTCTATGCCTGTCACGATAAGGTCGAGGCCTTCTGTAGCGGGCGTCCTGACAACATCATCGAGAAGGCGGCCTACAGCGGCGATTCTCATTGCAGAAGGCAAGTCCTGCTCGATGAACAGGGTTGATCCTCTCAGGCTTCCATTCTTGTGCTTGGGGGTTTTCACTTGGATAACGTCTAATCTGCGCTGGAAGGTGAAAAAGCCAAAGGCTGCGGCTTGATGCCTTTGCCCTTCGAACTCTTCACTCAATTCGGGCAGGCGCTCATCGAGCTTTCTCAGGAAAGCCGGATTGGAGGCATTCTCAAGTCCTCGTCCCTCTTTTGCGTCTGCAAGCCAGAGGGCAATATCAGCACGCCGTCGAAGGAATTCTTCCATTTCTTCGCCGGAGATGCGATCGAGAAGCCTGATCGTGATGGGATCAAAGGCGTATGGATGCATTCCATTTCGCCTCATCCTTCGGATAGCAATTGCGTGAGAAGCGGTCAAAGCGAGGCGGTTTTCATGCGGCGTGCTCGTTGTCAGCGCTTCCAGCAGGTCTTCCATCTTGTCTATCGCAGAAGTGAGGCCGCTTCCGTCGGGTTCGAAGGTGAACAGGTCTCGTTCCTCGGTAAGGAGATCGAAGCGAATGCTTCTGGCGATGTCCTCGCTTGTATGTCCACCCGAATGATAGCACCCCTGCTTGAGGCGGATATCGGACTTTCGGCTGACACTGATGATGTCTTCTACCAGCCACATCCGGTCGGGCGTTGTCTGTCTTGTCCTAAGAAGGTCGAGAACTTGCTTGGCCCATTCTTCGACTTCGGATTTGCGCTCTTGCACGAGTTTGGGCCGGTCGAAGATGTTGCTTGCAGTCATGGAGTTGGACTCCTGCTTTCCGATGGTCGCACAAAAAAAAGGGGCCGGTTTCCCGGTCCCTTTGATATTGATTATTCTGCTGGGCTTACATGCCGATGGCATAGGCCTGTGGCTTGCCGTCTTCCTGAACGAGAACCACCGCGCTCACTTCGGGGTAGTTAACGACGATCCGGTTGCCGGCCGCAAAGATCTGCTCCGCATTGGAAAAAGGCCGATCGGTCTTGTAGACGATCTCGCGCTTGCCGCTGCCGCCATAGGTCACGACAACCGCTCCCTGCTTGGAGTTGTTATACATGGTGGCGACGTCCTGCTGGCCGTCGTTATTGAAGTCGACCTGCACAGCCAAGCTGTAATTCGGGACACGAAAGTAGGGATCTTCGGTGGATGCCAGCATGGACTGCTGCGTCACCAGTTTCCACGGGTCGGTTGCGGCATCAACCCTGATAGACGATCCTGTGGAGATCCGATTGTCCGCATCGAGCTCGGCGCGGGTGTAATTCTTGGCAGTCGCCAGATACTCGTTCTGCATCTGGATTGCGACGGCCCGGACCTCTGCAGGGCTGCGCTCTTCGGGATTGTCGACTTCGGGTGAAATCTCGTAGCCGTAATCCTGAGCCGCAGCCGGAGCAGCAACTGCCAGGGCAATAATGGCGAAGAGGCTGGTCTTCATCTGCATTTTCCTTTCAATCATCATGTCTTGATAGCATCGCCTTGATAAACGATTGCTTACAATCCAAGACTTCTGCGATACCCGGGGCGGTAGGCGATGTGGACGTGAGAGTTCCCGTTCCCGTAATCTTCATAGATCACGTCATAGTCATCGCCCAGGGCATACTGCAGAGTGACAACCCATTTCCGGCAGGTTGTCGAATTCATGCCGTTTGCACTGTTGCAGCGCAAGTCGATAGCGTTGTTGCTTCCATGCGCAGAGCCAGCGGAGTGCTGACTGTCGTTGCCCGAGGTAATGATCGGTTTCGGGTATCCGAGCGTTGCGGCGGTAATATGGATCTCGTCGATAATGTTGACGATTGGCGCCCGGAGGGTCGCCACGTTCACGGTCGAGTTCTTGACCTGAACCCTTTGTCCGCCAAGCGTGCGAATGGTGCCGGAAGTCGGAG
>CETA01031111.1_pt1 | contig 13688 bp, 12 predicted proteins | sample 531251 | NCBI WGS metagenome assembly CETA01 (sample SAMEA2622362, study PRJEB7988) | marine metagenome | biome: marine biome (ENVO:00000447); feature: mesopelagic zone (ENVO:00000213); material: "saline water (ENVO:00002010), including plankton (ENVO:xxxxxxxx)" | depth 380 m
GATAAATCTGCAGTAGGTAGACTGGTGACCCGCGCCGTAAATGATATAGAAACCATTGCAAGTATTTTTAGCCAAGGGCTATTTATGATCATTAGTGATTTGCTGAAAATGCTGGTAATAGCCGGTGTGATGCTCTATAAAAGCTGGCAATTATCGCTAATTGTTTTTGCGATACTTCCTTTTATTCTATATGCTACACGGGTCTTTCAGCAGAAAATGAAAGTAGCTTTTGAAGAAGTGCGTACTCAGGTAGCAAACCTCAATTCGTTTGTGCAAGAGCGCGTAACCGGAATGAAAATCGTGCAGATTTTTTCACGCGAAGCAGTTGAGCGTAAGAAGTTTGACGAGATCAATAAAAAGCATATGACCGCGTGGAATAAAACCGTTTGGTACAATTCGATCTTTTTTCCAATCGCTGAAATGGTCACGTCAATAACCATTGGTTTACTGGTATGGTATGGCGGATTGCGTGCAGCTCAGAGTGATGTCATCACCATTGGTCTGGTAACGGCGTTTATTCAGTTTTCGCAAATGCTGTTTACTCCTTTACGCCAAATCGCAGATAAGTTCAATACCCTACAAATGGGAATGGTCGCTGCGAACAGAGTTTTTGGTATTTTAGATACTGATGCCCGAATAGAAGACAACGGGACACACGTGCTGAGTGGTATTAAAGGGGATCTGAGTTTTGAAAATGTGCGTTTCAGTTATATTGACGGTGAAGAGGTATTACGCGGAATTAATCTTGAAGTAAAGGCAGGGGAGACCGTAGCTATCGTGGGCTCTACAGGTGCCGGAAAATCTACAATCATCAATCTCTTAGGTAGGTTTTACGAGATTGACAGCGGAACAATTAAAATCGATGGGGTTGATATTAGTGATGTACAAGTGGCTTCGCTACGTTCAGAAATTGCGGTGGTCTTACAAGATGTATTCTTATTTGCAGATTCTATTTTAAACAACATCACGCTTAACAATCCTGATATCACAGAAGAAGATGTGATCACTGCGGCTAAAGCCATTGGTGTAGACCAATTTATAAGCAGTCTGCCTAACGGCTATCATTATAATGTGAAAGAGCGCGGTGCGATGTTATCAAGTGGGCAACGCCAATTAATCGCCTTCTTAAGAGCATATGTAAGTAACCCGAGTATTCTTGTTCTGGATGAAGCGACATCTTCAGTTGATTCAAATAGTGAATATTTGATTCAGAAAGCGATAAATAAGATCACTAAAGGGCGTACTTCTATAGTTATTGCGCACCGCCTTGCAACCATTAAAAAAGCTGATAAGATCATCGTGATGGAAAAAGGCCAGATCGTTGAAATGGGAAGTCACAAAGAACTTTTACAAGTAGAGAACGGTCATTATCGCAAACTTCACGAAGTACAGTTTGCAGCAAATCAAGAACCGGCTTAAATTTTAGCAGACTGGGCGTTCTGCATGTTTTCTAGCATTTCATCAATCATACCTAGTTTTACCATTATAATGCCGATCACGATTCCTAGTATGAGCAGTAGAACACTTCCTATAAGTAGAAATAATGAAGTTTTTAAAATCAGGCTTGCAGCGTTTAGGTTATAGAGTCTTTTTAATACATATCCCGTATAGATAATATATCCGAACATACCTACCAAACTAAAAAAGGAATATAGTGGAGCTGACCAGATGCTGAGTATGATTAAGGCATAGAAAATAATATTGATATGACTAAATGCATACAGGTAAATGACTACGTGCTCTAAGTAATTAAACTGTTTGTAATTCCAAAATACAATCCGGGAGATCAAAGCTAAAAGTGGAATGCTGATGATGCTCAATAAGCCTTGATACTCATTCATTCCTACAGTAATTTTTTTAGTAAGATCTACTTGAGCCTGATCTGAACCCGACGATAAGGCTAACTGATCAAAAAGCGTATCTAGAAAATACTCTTTGATGACAAAGACGTAGATACCGGCAATGGTAAGCGATAATGCAAAATAGCCAAAGGCAGAAATGTATCTTTTACGCACCCCATTAATGTAGCCGCCTATGACATCTTCCGGTTTTGTAAAAAGCGCTATAAACGTTTTAGGTAAAGCCCCGTCAATACTAAGAAATCGATCATTAAAATCCTCAAGAAGATTTTTTGTTGTGATTCGGTTTTTAATGATTTTTGCTCCGCAACTCTCGCAAAAAGCAGCGTCGGGGGGTAAATTTTTAAAGCAATTACGGCAATAGCCAACGACGACGAGCTTACTTTCAGTAGGTTTGGTTTCCATAAGAATTTAACTAAGATCCTTTCTCAAAATCTCAATAAGTTCGGTCAAGTTCTTAAACAAAACAAATTCGCCATCCTTTAAATAACTGATGTTGCCGGTTTCTTCACTGACCACAAGCGCAACTGCATCTGTTTTTTCAGTAATTCCTACTGCAGCCCGGTGGCGTAAACCAAAACGCAATGGGATGTTTCTTTCATTGGATACAGGCAAAATAGCCCGGGTGGCCACAATAGTATTGTCTTCGATGATCACAGCGCCGTCGTGTAAAGTTGAATTTTTAAAGAAAATACTTTCTAAAATAGGTCTGTTAACTTCAATATTCATTTGGTCGCCTGTTTGCTTCACAAAGTCTAAATGCGTTGTGCGCTGAATGACAATGAGAGCGCCGGTGCGAACTTTACCCATTTTATCGCAGGCATCTATGATCTCTTCTACTTTAGTTTTAGAAGAATCCTGGGCTTCATCGTGAAGAAATTTAAAGTGTTTAAGGATCCCTGTTTTTCTACCAATATTAGTAGAGCCTATCATCAGGAGAAACTTCCGTATTTCTTGCTGAAAAACAACAATGAGGGCAAACATTCCGGCACCAATAAACTGCCCGAGAATGGTGCTTAACATTTCCATCTGAAGCAATTGTGTGATTTTCCACATTACCCAGATGATACAAATTCCTAAAAATATATTGATGGCGACGGTCCCCTTGACTAATTTATACAAGTAATAGAGCAGGGTGGCTACCAATAAAATATCGACGAGATCGAGTATTCTAAAATTTTCGAGAATGTCCAAATGCGCGCTGTTTTTTGTAAAAATAGGGCAAAATCTGCGGTTTTTTTAGTTAAACCTGTGGAGATTCTACGGGTACACCTACACAAATTGATCAAGCAAAATTTAAATAACTACAAAAATAGTTGGTTAACTAGTTTTTTCGTTATATGTTTGTTTTAAGATTTTGATTAAATTCTATGTGCTTTTAATCAGTAGGTTATCTAAAGCTGACTTGATTAAACCAAAAATTATAGCCTTATGGAAAAATTGACCAATAAAGAAGAAGAGATTATGCACGTTCTATGGAAGCTGGAAAAAGCTTTTGTAAAAGAAGTGCAAGCCGGTTTAGAAGATGAAAATCTCCATTACAATACCGTTTCAACTATCGTGCGTAATCTGGAAGAGAAAGGCTATGTTGACCATAAAGCCTTTGGTAAAACGCATCAATATTTTCCCATAATAAGTAGAGAGGCGTATGGCAAGCGCTTTTGGAATGAAGCTACGCGACGTTTCTTTGACAGCTCTTATAAGAATATGGTTTCCTTTTTTGCCAAAGAGGAGAAAATCACAGCTGAAGAATTGCGTGAGATCTTAGAAATTATCGAAAACAAAAAATAATATGGAACCACTTCTTTACTTATTTAAAGCAACAGCCATATTGAGTCTATTCTATCTACTTTACACGCTGCTGTTAAAGCACGAAACCTTTTTTAAAACCAATAGACATTATCTGGTTCTGGGTATTTTGGCATCATTCATTACCCCGCTTTTAATCTTAAAACGTACAATCTATAAGCCAATGCCGGCAATGGATTTTGATCTGTTGGCCAGTGCCAACTATACCACGACAGTTTTAGAAGAAGCGGCCCCGGCATTTACTTTTTGGGAACTGGCCTTTGCGATTTACCTTTTGGGTGTCTTGATAATGCTAGGCTCTTTTATTCTAAAACTTAGCAAAGTTGTGTTCTTTTTACGTAATGCTAAAAAAACCAGTGCTGGGGGCCATCAATTTATTCAAATTAATGGTTTAGATGCGCCGTTTTCATTCTTTAATACTATTGTGATCGATGCACGTGCACACGATCTAGAAGAGTTAGAGATGATCTTACTGCACGAGCAAGCACACGCTAAGCAGTATCATAGTTTAGATGTTTTATTAATACAGTTGACGTTGATTCTTCAGTGGTTTAATCCGCTTGCTTGGCTCTATAAAAGCGCAATTGTAGAAAATCTTGAATATCTGGCCGATGCTGCTACTGCCAGTCAGGTTACCAATCATAAACAGTACCAACTTGCATTGGTTAAAGTAGCTGCGCCAAAATGGGCGCCGGCCTTGACCAATTCTTTTTATCAATCATTCATCAAAAAACGAATAGTTATGTTAAACAAGCAATCATCAAGCGAATTTAAAAAATGGAAAATACTCCTGATCGTACCTGTACTTGGCGCGTTTATGTGGAGTTTTAATGTGAAAGAAGAAGTGAAATACCTGACGGAAGAAACTGCGATAAGCGCTTCGTCAACACCGGTGATGTATATTTCGCCTTCAAGCAATGATGCAGATCTCGCCGCAATCGAAAGCTATTTTAATACCGAAATTGACGATGTGGATCTACAGATCACTAATGTAAAGCGCAATACTCAAGCGCAACTTACAGGTTTTGCGATCGCAACCCGATTCAAAGGCCAAGCTGATTTTAAAAGAACGCTTGAGCTAAACAAACAAGATGATTTGAACAATACATTTAAGTATGCCATAAGTTATGATAAGCAGGAAATTATCATTGTTGATGTTAATGACGGGCAGCACAAAACTGTGATCGCTAAAGATGGAGTTAAGGGATATACTTTAAGTCCGCAAGTAAAAAATAGCTTAACGACTACGGGGAAACAGAAAATGATGAATTTGCCAGAGATCATTGAAGATGCTCCTCAACCAGCACCGCAGAAAAAACAAAAAGCGAGCGCTAAGCCCTTTAAAAAAATCATCACCCCAACAACGACAGAACGTGAGATTGAAGCGATTGCGAAAGCATTGGACGCTGAGTATAATGTTGCTATGCAGTTCTCTAGACTGAAGTATAACGATGTAGGAGAAATTTCTAGAATAAAAATTGAAATTCAAGATCGGGAAACCGGTAATAAAGCTTCCGCAAGTTATAACAGAGATGGAAATGCAATCGAACCAATTGCGGTCTATCGAAGTGCTGAAGGTACTTTTGGAGTGGTCTCAGGACAAAATTCAATTGTGCAGCGCAGTGCGATGACCGCCGAAGCATTAGCTGAGCGAAAGGAAGAAATGCAAGCACGTATCGAGGAAATGGAAGCGCGCAGAGAAGAGATGCAGGCACGATTTAGTGATTCTACCGAAAGAAGAACAGAAATGAAAGCCAGAATGGAAGAACGCCGCGTAGCGATGCAAGAGCGAATGGAAGCTCGAAAAGCTGAAATGAAAGAACGCGAAGAAGCTATGCGCAGTAAAATGAGAGCGCGTATGAACTTTAAAGAGGACAGCGTTTTTATGATTCGTCGTCCTATTAACGCTTCGGAATATAGTAATGTTGGAACTAAAGCTAATACATCATTCAATCAAGGAGTAGGTTTTTTACATAAAGAGTCCAAGGTTTTGTTTTTTCTAAATGGAGAAGAAATTAATGAGCATGAATTTAAAATGCTGAAACCTGAAGAAATAGAGTCAATTGATATTTTAAAGGGAGAAAACGCCAAAGCATTATATCAAGAAAAAATGGAAGGTAAAGAGGCAGTTATGCTGATTACTACCAAAGTTGAGTAATCCCTCTAACCTTTTTTCAATACATTTTAGAATCCGGTGTAACTATAAGTTGCACCGGATTTTTTTATGCGTGCGACCAAGTAATTTTGCCCGAGTAAGTTGATTGAAAAAGATGAAATGCAATTTTTTTAATGAAAAATGAACTTTTCAACCCTTCATTATTTCAAAACCTTTAAAAAATAGCCTATGAAAGTTACAATTGAATTGCGTTTCGTTAATATTAGTTAGTAATGTAAACTTAATTGAAGTTGTATTTGTTTTAATTGAAAATAGAACTAATCTTTTTACTTACAATTCTGTATTCAATTGCATTAATACTTCGCGAAAACCTTGTAGATATGCGTTTTACTTCCGTATTTGTGGTCAGATAAATGTTTAACAATCAAAAAATCAACATTATGGTCACTTTAATTTTAACAATCATTGAGACAGTTTTTGGATAATCACAAATTCGTCTTAACATATTCTGTAAGCGCGCACAGAATACTGTTAAAAGCCTAAATTTGAGTATACTGATTCTTTAATTTGTTAGCATTAAAACAGCATTATGAAAAAACGATTTTTTAAAACATTGGCTAAAATCAATAAGAAAGTGCTACCCAGTTTAACTAAGAAAGAGGTAGATCTTGCGAAAGCAAGTAAATTGCAATTGGCGCTTTTTGGTTACAAACTTTGGGTAACTAAAAATGCATTAGATTAATAGTGCATCAGGCTATGCAAGTGATATTGCTTTAATTTTGACCTTCCCTCAAGAAAGCCTAACTCCATTAAAAAATTACACTGCACTACAGTTGCACCACACTGTTCTACAAGTTTACAAGCAGCGGCAGCAGTTCCGCCGGTAGCCAGCACATCGTCGTGAACCACTACATAATCTTCTGGTTGTATGGCTTCCTCCTGAATTTCTATACAATCTTCACCATATTCTAAGGCATATTTTTGCTGAAGAATAGCACCTGGCAGCTTTCCCGGCTTCCTAATAGGTACAAAGCTTACTCCCATTTTTTGCGCTAAAGCCAAGCCAAATAAAAATCCTCTACTTTCTATACCCACAATCTTTGTAACATTGATATCGTGCAAGCCTTTTGCTAATAAATCTACAGCATAGTCGGTGGCTTCTGGAGAAGCCAGTAGCGGACAAATATCTTTAAATACGACTCCTTCTTTAGGAAAATCTGGAATGTCGTTGATGTATTTTTTTAAATTCATTTTTTAGTGAACTAGTATTATATAATAGGAGTTTAAAGATAAGCATTCTTATATGGCTGCTTGAGTTGATTATCGAGATTAAATGCGTTGCGCCTTATAGTGAAGAATAGGATGTGTGACCTAGTAAAGTTTGTGGGAGGAGAGTTATTAGAATTAGAGCACTTACCTTTACAGAAATACTCTAAGGAACCTATGGAAACAATTTTAGTAGCTCAGTTTTTTGCTGCCTTTTATGGATTTTTGGCTATCGTATTGGGGGCTTTTGGCGCTCACGCATTGAAGAAAAAATTCAATTCAGATCAAATGGCAAGCTTTGAGACCGGTGTTAAGTACCAAATGTATCACGCGATCGTATTGCTTGTTTTAAACTTTAATTTGGGTTTCAATTCTATTCATGAAGAATTGATCATCAACTGTTTTGTATTCGGTACTTTGTTGTTTTCATTTTCTATTTATGGTCTATGCATTACCGGTGCTTCAGGAAAGAAATGGCGATTTTTAGGTCCGATAACTCCTTTAGGAGGTTTGTTGTTAGCAGTGGGTTGGCTGTTACTTTTGTATCATTTTATTGAAGATTTCCTATAAAAAAAAGCCTCTCAAGAGGCCTTTTCACTCGAATATCGAGATGAATATTACTTGTATTAAAAATAACTGCCTCAGAAGTTTATCCTGAGGCAGTGTATTAAGTAGGTTTATCTATTAATTGTTATATAGATACAGCGAAGACGCTGAGGTAAGGGTATTATTTACTGAGGGAGCAATATTCCCGCTTGCGCTAAGCGCGTTGCTAAACCCAAGAACGGCTCCGGTAGCAATGTCAGATACAAAAACAGTCTTGGTCTTATGATCGTACGCTACATCAATAGGATTGTTCATAAGGGTGCTTAACCCTTCAATAATATTCTGATCTGCAATGCTAACGCTTCCGCCGTCTGCAGCAGCTTCAATTACAGCGCTAAAATCTTGAATAACATTTATACCGCCATCAAGAGCACCACCGGCAGCAAGACCAATATCAGTCATGACCAGTACGTCATCTGCGGCGCTGTAGGTAATTCCGTGGGTTCTCACGATTCCGCCAATGCTTACGCGTTTAGTTGGCGTTAGTGCCCCATCCATAGTATTGCTGAAGAAATCTTCAAAAATTGCCAAGTCACTTGTAGTATCTACCACTGCAAGTAAATCGCCGCCTTTAAATGTGATTCCCCAAACCGGGAAACCTGGATCAAAGGTATTCTCAAGAGTGAAAGAGCTTCCGTTATACGAATACACATAGAACATATTTGCAGGATTATCTGCTACTACGACCTTGTTACCATACACGGCGATCTCTCGGGTACTGGATGTTGGTAAATCTGCAGCAAATGCTGCCGTTGCGCTACCACCACTCATTAAGGTTGAAAAATCACTGTAGTATTGTAATTCGCCTTCCGAGCGTGATCCTAATAAAAGCGCATCATCAAATGCATTATAATAAATACCTTCAGAGCTAGCAGAAGCACTGCTGATCATACTAACCATTGCTCCTGATCCATCATAAACGGTAATGGTTCCGTCAGCAGTAGAAGTTGTGTATAAGCGTGTAGTTTGATTCATTGAGCTCATCCCAACATTTCCATCGGTTTCATCACTTGAGAAATAAATAGAAGACGCGGTAGCAAGATCAATTTCTAAACTCGGACTAATGTCACCACCATCGCCCCAATCTGTAAATCCTAGTATTTTACCGTTACCAACTTCTGCAATATAGATCGCTCCGGTTTCAGAATCATAAGCTACATCAATAGGATTCCCCATCATTGTTGATGATCCGGCAATGCGTGTTTGCATTCCTACCGGTAAAACTTCACCATCTGAAAGTGCATCAAATTTGGTCGAAAATTCACTGATTACGTGAAAACCACCATCATCTGTAGCATTTGAGGCAGCACCAATATCAGTCATAATCATCACATCGTTAGTACCATCATAGGTTAAACCGTGTGTACGCACGATACCTTCGATAGTTACACGTTTTGAAGGGTACATCATACCATCCATCGCATTAACGATAAAGTCTGAATAAACAGCAAGGTCGCTCGTAGTATCTACCACAGCATAAAGGTCGTTTCCTTTAAAAGTAATTCCCCAAACCGGGAATGGTACTTCTACAGTATAATACAGCGCAAAACTGTTTCCTACTTTGTAATACACAAAGAATTTATTTTCACCATTATCTGCAACAACATAATAGTCACCACTAACGGCTAACTCCCGCGGACTATTTAAATCTGTGAATGTGCTGAACGAAGCATTAATACTTGCAGTTCCTAAAGTACTTGTACCAGCATACGCATCAAGCATCAATCCGGAGCGTGAGGCTTGTACTAATAGGTCAGATTCTGCATCGTAGTAAATTCCTTCTGCAGCTGTTGAAGTAGTGGTGTAGGTCACAATTGAGTCGCCAGAAACACTGTATTTTGTGATATTTCCGTCAGTGTTGTTGGTTACGTAAAGGTCTGCGCGTCTTCCTGGGTTAGATGCCATTTCACAAGGCATACAAGAACCGCCACAGTCAATACCGGTCTCATCTCCATTCATAATTCCGTCACTACAAGTGGGTTCTTCAACCACAACAGGGGTCGCGTCATCATCATTATTACAGGCTATGAGCGTGCTCACGGCTATTGCAATAATGCTAAATTTTGTAAAAATTGTTTTCATAAATAGCTTAATTTGATTAGAAAAATTGAAAAATTATTAGTGTAATTCATCAATATTTACGGATGTATCAGCGCTTTAGGTTTTCTGAAAACTCACAAAATTTAGTTAAATGACTGTTAATAAAGTGGTTGAGTGCAGGCTTGGTAATTCTCTAGACAAGTAACGGTTTCAAATTTTAAATTCAGCCCACAGAGGATAATGATCAGAAATCATATAGGAAAGCGAACGCTTGCTGAGGTTTCTATTGCTAAGCGCAAAGGGAAGAAAATCATAATTGCCCCCATTTATAAACTGCATCGTCAATTCTTTATTAGTGGAGACATCACGAAACCACGCCAGTTGATCATAATATTTTGTTTCATTAAATATGGAGCGGGTTACCGAAGGATCTTGAAGTTGGGGTGGTACGTAAAGCCCTTCTGATAAAAAAGATTGGTCTAATAAATCTCCGCGAACATTGATATTGAAGTCACCTAAAACGATCATATCCTGGTGATAGGCATTGAGATTTGAGGTCCACTCTGCAAGCCAACCGGCAATCGCTTTAAGTTCAGGGATACGCGCAGCAGTATTCTTTCCGTATAAGATATGCGCTGTAACGAGAATAAAGGTATGCTGATTACTTTTAAAACTCACCGCATATGGCGTACGCGCAAACTGCTTGCGCAACGCATCACCTTCAATGGCATTTAACTGCTCTTCAGGAACTACGAGTTCGCACGCCAAGCCTGATAATTGCACCCTGCGAGTATCAAAAATATATGCAATACGCTCACCATTTCCGGGTGCACCGGCAGTCACATCTGTAAGTATGAGAGACCAGTGATTGCCTAAATATTTTAAGGTATCGCGCAAGGCACGTAAGTTGGACTTCACTTCTTGAATAGCGATGATGTCAAAACGCTTAAGAATTTCTGCAATACATAAAAGACTATGTAAATCGCGTTTAGGGCTGTCACCATCTCCGCTATACCACTCACGTGTTAAATTGCCAAAGTGCCTAATATTCCACGTGGCGATGAGTAAATTCTGATCAAGCTTTTTTGAAGGAATCTTAGTTGCTAAATCTGTGGTTAGCGCGTTGATGTTTTGCTGAATAGCTTCGGGCGGTGTATCTGATATGTTGGGCATAGTAGTTAGATTTTTATCTAATTTACTAATTATCAGAATACTAGAGGTGTTTAAAAAGAAAAGCCCTGAGCACTTATGGCTCAGGGCTTCAAAATATATAATTAACGCTAAATCTAATTTTCAAATCTGATGGCGGCTAATCCAAATAAATAAATGAAAATCATTCTGTTAATTGTAACACTACCTAAAAGACGATGCTTTTAAGGGTACGTGACACAATTTATTTGAATTAATAATTATTTAACATCAGCGGTCTAGAACGGCCAGCTGTGCAAAGCCGAAGCACTATCCCAAAACATAAATTCTAATTGACTGGCAGTATAAAACGCGTGGTGCATACGCTCTTGTTGTTGTGCTGTGCAGGAAGCTGCAACACGGTCGCAAGCTGCAATAGCTTGCTCAACAAGAACACCAAATTCTTCCCCGGCATAGGTATCAATCCATTTTTGATAGGGATTATTTTGCTGTTTTTGTTTTTCGTAGATTACGTCACCTACTTTTTTGTAGATCCAAAAGCAAGGCAACACGGCTGCCATCGCAACTTCTACTTGATCTAAGGCCGCGGTACTTTTTAAAAAGTGTGCATAATGATGCGAGGTAGGTCCTACAGGCCCCGACTTATCAATTTGGAACTCCTTAAAAAACGATTCGTGTAATGCATTTTCTACCACAATAGCACCTTCGGCAAAACGCGTAAAAGTGAGGATGTCTTCTACGTCGTGTGCTCGGGCAGCGATTAAAGCAAGCGCCCGGCCAAAGTTTTCCAAATAACTAGAATCTTGTAAAACGTAAAATTGAAACTGTTCTAAAGGTAGTGTGCCATCAGTCAATTGGGTGATGAACGGCATCTTTAAAATTTCAGAATATATGCATTCTATGCGTTGCCAGCTCGCTTTACTCCAGCTCATATTTGATTAATTTTTGAGGATTGAAAAAATGATTGAGAGGCCCATTTCCTTGACCTATATTGACGTCTTTAGCGTGATAAATAGCTTGATGCACATAGTCCTGACCTTTGGTCACAGCTTGTAAAAGGCTGTGTTTTTGAGCTAAATAAGAAGCGATCGCTGATGAAAGCGTACATCCTGAGCCGTGCATGTTTTCCGTTTCAAATTTTTCGAATTCAAATTCGTGAACGCTTTGATCCTGATCAAAAAAGAATGAGGTCAGCAGATCAGTCTTTAAATGTCCGCCTTTTAAAAGCACAGATTTACAACCCAGTTTAAGGATTTTGGTTCCGGCGAGCCGCATATCATCAAGGCTTTCAACGGACATATCAGCGAGGATAGCAGCTTCGTCCATATTGGGAGTGATCACATCGGCACGAGGGAAAAGTGATGTTACAATACTTTTTATGGTCGCATCCTCAATAAGTTTGTGACCACTGGTAGCAACCATCACCGGATCAAAAACAACCGGAATATCCGGATGTTCATTGAGTTTAGCAGCAATAATTTCTACCAATTCTGGTGTGTGAACCATTCCTATTTTTACAGCGCAAGGCGGAATATCTTCAAATATAGAATCCAGTTGCTCTTTTACAACCGAAGTAGGAATACTAAAAATAGACTGAACCCCAGTAGTATTCTGTACCGGAAGCGCGGTTAGTACTGTGGTGGCGTAGCAACCTAATGCCGAAATACTTTTAAGATCAGCCTGAATGCCGGCACCTCCGCTTCCGTCAAATCCGGCAATGCTTAAAACCGTAGGATATTTATAGTACTTCATAATTAATTTGGTTTTACTGTGCGTGATTTCAGCCCTTTTTCAATCTCCAAGCGTAATTCTTTTGCAGCGCTTTTGGGATTTTTGGCAGCGCAAATCGCTGAAACTACTGCAATACAGTCCGCTCCGGCTTCAATTACTTTTTTGACGTTGGAAGCCTTCATATGACCAATGGCTACAAGCGGTTTTTGAGTGCTCGCTCTGATTTTTTCAATGCCATCTAATCCCCAGGTTGTAACGGTGTCAGTTTTGGTAGCAGTGTCAAAAACGGGACTTATTCCTAAATAATCTGAAGTATAGGTTTGCTCGTTATAAAGCTGCTCAAGATATTCAATAGAATAGCCTAAAATCCCGCAAGATTCCCAGGCTGCTCTTATTTTAATTGGAGCAATATCTGAATTCCCCACGTGAATACCTGCTGCAGCGCTTTTTTGAGCTACCTCAAGATTATCGTTGATAATTAGTGGAACATTGTACGGCTGTAACACTTCTTTCAACTGCAGCGCTTTTTTTAAGAAGGCTTCGGTAGTATCGTTTTTTTCGCGTAGCTGAATAAGATCAACCCCACCTTGAACTGCGGATTCTGCAACTTCGAAAAAATTTCTTCCCTGGCACGCTTCTTCAGAAATCACTAAATAAAGACGGTATGGAAATGCACTTGCCATACTTAATCTAGAATTTTGACGGTATTTATATACTCCTCTTTGGTGATCGAATGCAATTTGTCAAGAAGATGCATTTGTAAACTTCCCGGACCTTGTGAAGACTTGGCGGCAAGTTCCCCGGCGACTGCCATTAAAGAAGTAGCAGCAAGAGCGGCTTCTTTTTTATTAGGAATTACAGCAATAAATGCCGCAAGGATTGCCGTCGCAGAACACCCCATTCCGGTGATTTTAGTCATAAGCGCATCTCCATTTTTAAGTTGGTCAACACTTTCTTCAGAAACTACAATATCAACAGCACCTGATATCACGACTAAAGCGCCGTATTCTTTATTTAAAAATTGGGCAGCTTCAATGGCTTCTAGGCTTGAAGAAGTACTATCAACTCCTTTTGTGGCTGTTGTATTATGTTTTGCTAAAGCTAAAATTTCT
>CETA01098771.1_pt1 | contig 13604 bp, 12 predicted proteins | sample 531251 | NCBI WGS metagenome assembly CETA01 (sample SAMEA2622362, study PRJEB7988) | marine metagenome | biome: marine biome (ENVO:00000447); feature: mesopelagic zone (ENVO:00000213); material: "saline water (ENVO:00002010), including plankton (ENVO:xxxxxxxx)" | depth 380 m
ATTAATGAATGTAATTTAAAACCAATCAATATTACTCATAATGATCGTATTGAGATGATGGTTCATTTAGATATTCAAATAACTGATAGTAAATTAAAATTATTTAAAAAATTTAAACAATGGTTGTATAATCATTCAGATATTAATATTGTAATTGATGGAGCTAATGTTGGATATTTTAATAACAGACCAAATAAAGGAAATAGTATTAATTTTAAACAAATTGATAATGTCAGAACAGAATTAACTAAAATGGGGAATAATGTGGTTATTATTTTACACAAAAGACATACAAAGAAAATGTCAAAATCTCAAAATATGCTATATAAAAATTGGATGAAAAATAACCAAATTTATATTACTCCAGTTGGAATAAATGATGATATTTTTTGGTTATATACATCATTATATTCATCATCATATATAATCACAAATGATAGAATGAGAGACCATCATTTTAATATAAGTTATAATAAAATTGTAAAATGGAAAAAAAAAAATATAATTAATTATGAAATTTCAAAAAACTTACCAAAATTATTTTTTCCTAAAAAATATTCAGAAACATTTCAAAATCTTAATAAATATACATGTTTTTTTCCATTCAATAACAAAGAAAATAAATTACAATGGTTTTTCACAAAAATTAAATAAAGTTTTTATAATGTTTTGCCTAAAAATTGAATAAAATTATCAATCAAATATTTTAAATTTTGTATTCCTTTTTGGGCATTTGTACATACTTCTTCATGATTTGGTTTTTGTGTACTATCATCTGAATCAATACATTCATTTGTAACTAAACCTAAAACTAATACATTCATTTTAGAGTGAGCAGCAACAATAACTTCTGGAATTGTACTCATCCCAACAATGTCACAGTTCATTGAACGAATTAATTTAACTTCTGCTGGTGTTTCATAACAAGGTCCTGCTACTCCGCAATATATTCCTTCTTTTACAATTGATTTTAAATTAGGTGATTGTTTTGCGATATCTAAAATAAATTTACGATATTTTTTTGTATATACATTATTTAATGCAATAAATCTTTTTCCTAAATAATTATTATTAGGTCCTTCTAATGGACTAAATCCTACTAATCCTGGTAAATAAAGATGATCTTTAACAACTATAATATTTCCTGTATTCAAAGTTTTATTTACAGCCCCTGATGAATTAGTTATAATTAATGTCTTAATTCCAAGTGATTTCATCACTCTTACTGGATAAGATACTTCTTTTGTGTCATAACCTTCATATGAATGAAAGCGACCTTGCATAATTACAATATCAATATTATTCATACTAGCTAATATTAATTTACCATCATGTCCTTTAACTGTTGATATAGGAAAGTATGGAATATTTTGATATGGAATTTCTTTTAATATTTTAAAATTTTTAATAATATCGTTTTGTCCACTTCCTAAAATTATTCCAATTTTAGGAATAAATAATATTTTATTGTGTATTTGATTAAAAATATATTTTTTAGATTCATTAATTTTATCAATAATATCTAATTCTTTTCTGTTATACATTTCATATCCAACATAAGAAAGACCTAATGCTGTTAGCATGAAATTCATTTTAGTAGCAAATGGTGTAAGTAATTGATATGGATATCCTTTCATTTTAATGTTATTATCATATAATAGAATTATATGTTTATTTAGAATAGAAAATCTGGATAATAATATTTCATAATTATGATTGTCATTGTCAAAAGTATTAGAAATTGACAAATATCAAAAAAAAATGAGCAACAGTATCTAAATACTGGATATAATGTAAAATAAAGTAAAAATACGAATAATAATAATTCTAGCATATTATTTTTAAGATTTCGATATAAGTTTCTATTTTAAAATTGATTTTTTATATCAAGTTTAAAATAAAAATAATTAAAGTATGCAAGAAGGCAATTATAACGTAAATATTAGGCAACCAGCCGTTGCTCCTAATAATGAAGAAGATGACAAGTTATGTTTTGGTAATAAAGGCAGTTTTATTTGTATTACGATATCGTATTTGTTAGCATTTATTTGTGAACAATTTACTATGAAAGACAGAATTCCTGGTATTGTTTTAGGAATAATTGCTGCTATTATTGGATTTCCGGCTCCATTTTTTGTTTTATATCCTACCGTTAAGACTTTTAATGGTGGGCAACAACAGAATAGAAAACCGGGATTTGCTCATAGAATATTGATTGGAATGTTTTTATACGTTCTCACAATAATTGTTGCTACAATGTTGATTGTGAATGCTATTCATGAAGAATCTTCTATTACGGGTTTAGCAGTTGTATGTTCTAGTTTATTAGGATATTCAGCACTATTATTTTATATTGACCAGCCTAGGCTTAATTAAAAATTGAAAAGAATTAAATATATATAAATAATAAATATATAATGAAGAATCTAACTCAAAAATTAATTACTAAAAATATCAGACATTTTACTTCAAAAAATCCATTACATATTCCAATAATTGCGAATAGTTCGATTCCCGTTAATTTATATGGGGTATATGATGGTGAATGGAAGAATGGAAATGGATATGTGCTTGAATCGCGTAATCCTTTTTCTAAAGAAATTAATGGTAAAATTAAAACTGGAACTATTGAGGATTATAGAAATATAATTAGAAAAATGTTTGCTGTTAAGAAAGATTGGATGAATATGCCTACACCAAAAAGAGGAGATATTGTAAGACAAATTGGTGAGCAATTGCGTATTGAGAAAGATGAGTTAGCACATATTATTTCACAAGAAACTGGTAAAATTAAAACAGAAGCACTTGGAGAAGTTCAAGAAGCAATTGATATATGTGATTATGCTGTTGGGTTATCAAGAATGCAAACAGGTTCAATTATTCCATCAGAGAGAAATGATTATACATTAATGGAGAGGTATAATCCTCTTAAAAAACATGTTGGTATTATTTCAGCATTTAATTTTCCTTGTGCTGTATTTTTTTGGAATACCGCTTTGAATTTAATTTGTGGTAATACACAAATATGGAAAGGAAGTGAAATTACACCATTAACTTCTATTATTTGTACTAAAATTGTATCAAAGGTTTTGGAAAAAGAAGGCATTCCAGGTGCTGTTGCTTCTATGATAATTAGTGATGGTAGTGTTGGCGAAGCAATGTCTAATGATACTGATATTGAATTATTATCATTTACTGGTTCAACTAAAGTTGGAAATAGGGTAAATGTAAATGTTGCTAAAAGATTTGGTCGTTCTATTTTAGAACTTGGTGGAAATGCCGCATCAATTGTTACAAAAAATGCTAGACTAAATGTAGCTTTAGATGCTATTACGTTTGCTTCAGTTGGAACAACAGGGCAAAGATGTACAACTACACGTAGAATTTATGTTCATGAAGATATTTATTATAGTTTTTTATTAGAATTAAAACAACGATATTCAAAAATTAAGATAGGTAATCCTTTTCATGAGGATACTCTTATGGGTCCTTTAATTAATCAACAAGCGATTGATTGTTATAAAAATATAATTTTACAGATAAAATCTCAATATTTATCAAGTCATGCTAAAATAGAATATGGGGGAAATGTATTAGATAATAACTGTGTAGAACCAACGATTGTTTCATGTTCTCCAGATTTTGAATTAGCAAAACACGAAGCATTTGTTCCAATTGTTTATATCATGAAATATAAAAATTTAGAAGAGGCTATTGATATGAATAATAATGTAGAACAGGGTTTAGGTTCATCTATTTTTTCAGATAATTTAAATGAAGTTTCACAATGGATAGGTGCTAATGGTTCAGATTGTGGTATTGTTAATGTTAATACATCTACTTCCGGGGCAGAAATTGGTTTAGCGTTTGGTGGTAATAAAAGTACTGGTTGGGGGCGTCATGCGGGTTCAGATAGTTGGAAACAATATATGAGAAGATCTTCTGTTGCTATGAATCATGGAAATGAAGATAAAGTGGAACTTGCTCAGGGAGTCTCTTTTGAGAATAATGAGAATAACGATGATAATAAAGTAATTATATCAGATAATATTTATGTTGAACCAAATACAATATGGAGTTATCATTAATTTTTATCTTTTAATATAATATAAATGACTAATCAAAAAAGCGGTGGATTTGGAGCAGTTGGTGCTATGCACGCCAATCAACAAAGAATAAGAAGACAGCAACAAAAAAGAAGAAGAGAAGAACAAGCAAAAGAAGATGAACGCAAAAGAAGAGAAGCATTAACTCAAGAAGAAAGAGATGCGGAAGATGAAGCTGAAAGACTTGCCGAAGAAGAGCGAAAACGTCAACAGAAAATAAGACAAGATAAACTTAAAGCACAAAAGCAAGCATTATGGTCTGAAGAAGCTTATAAACATTTCAAAAATCAATGGAGTGGTCTAAGCAGAGAAAAAGCAATAAAGTGGTTTAATAATAAATATTCTGGAGACGGTTTGGTATATGGTCGTAATTATATTATAAGACAACAACCTATTAAAGCGCTCGAAGATTTCCCAGGTTTAAATGAAGCATTTACAAAAGCACATAAAGAAAGATCAGAAAAGAAAGGTGTAATTACATCAATGAAAAAAAAAATGTTTGGTTCAAATGAACCAAACCAAGAAATACAAACAAGTAATAACAAAACTGGTGGTAAAAAAGTCAGAAAACATAAAGGTATTATCCAAACAGGAGGTAAGTCAGGTAAGTTAAGAAAAGGATACAGATATTCTGGTAAAAAACTTAAAAGTGGATTACCACAAATTGTTAAGACAAAATCCAAAAAAAATTAATTAATTTGTCTAGATTTTTTAAGTAAGTCATATACAACAATTACCGCACTTCGTATTAATTGACGTTCAATATCATCTGGTAACCAACCATTGTTACCTTCTTCTTCCATAACAGATTGTAAAGAATTTGCCAAATCTTCATCATTTACTTTAAAAACATTTTCAATAATTTTTGTATATTGTGATGAAATATCGTCTTTCATTTCAATAAACTCTTGTTTAAATTTTTCTCTTTCAAGTTCATTTTTTTTTTCTATATTAGAGGAGATTGAATTTAATTGATTTACTATTATTTTTAATTCTTCTCCTACATTTTCTTTAATTTCTAATATTTTTTCATATATTTCTGTAACATTTTGTTTTCTTTCAACTTGTTCTTGATTATTTAATGTAATGAATGTAGATTCTAATTCATTAAATTTATTTTCTAATATTTGTGAATTTTGAATTATTTCTGTAATTTTATTATTATTTAGAAATGTATTTTCCTTTAAATTTGTAATATCTGTTTTATTTTGATTTTGTAAATCGTTTAATCTCTTCTCAATAAGTAAATTTTTTTTATTTATTTTAGTTAAGGCTATATTATTATCATTAATTTTTTCTTTAATTGATGAAATAATATTTTGAATTTGGTTAATTAATTCTTCTTGTTTTTTGTCAGTAGAAAAAGATATACCCATTTGTTAAATAATATTTATTTAGATATAATTTATTATATGGTACTATATTTAACTATATAATAAATTTGTAAGTTTAAGTTTTCATAAATTTATATTTAGTAAGTTAAATAATAAATAATGTCATCATTATTAGAAAAGATTTGTGGATTTACCTTTGATAAAGTTTATTGTATTAGTATTAAAGAACGAAAGGATCGTCAAAAAAATGTTATCAAAGAATGTTTAAAAGTTAATTTAAATTTTGAATTTATGTTAGTAAATAAAAATATAGAAAATCCAATACGAGGTTGTTTAGAATCACATTTAAAATGTATAAAAAAAGCACTAGAATCAAATTATGATAATATTTTAATACTTGAAGATGATATTTTGTTTAATATTGATGGAATAAATGAACTCATAGAAAAAAATACAATTCAAATTCCAAAAGAATTTGATATTCTTTATTTAGGTTATCATATAAATAATGGATTTAAATTTACTGATAATGTAATCAAAGCACTTTCAACTCAAACAACACATTGTTATGTTTTAAATAAGCGTATTTTTCAGTATATAATAGATAATATTGAAAAGGAGTGGTCTTCTATTCCGGAATATTCTGAAAGAAATTACTTAGAAAAACTAATAAATTGGAATTGTAGAGCAATAGATTTATTTTATGCTAAATGGGTAAATCATAGAAGAAATAATTCTTTTGCATTGTATCCAATTTTAGGTTTTCAATATCCTAATTATAGTGATATTGAAAATAGGATGATTGATTATCGAACAATAATGAAAGAAAAAGCAGATAAAATGTATTCTCAAATATTTATAAAAAATAGTTTAGATATAAAAAAAACTTTTATGATTAATTTAGATAGAAGACAAGATAGATGGAATAAAATGATGAAAATATTAAAAGAAAAGAATTTTGATATATCAAAAATTACAAGATTTTCAGCAATTGATGGACGTACTCATGATTTTTCTCAAGATTTAAGATTATTTGTAAATATAGATTTAAGTATAATTAAAAATCCATATAAATCTCATGAATTTCGTAAAGGTGTTTTAGGTTGTGCTTTATCACATTATAAAATTTGGAAAATTATTAATTGTGATTCAAACAATAATAATGATATTTTTATGATTTTAGAAGATGATATTCAAATAGTAGATAATTTTTCACAAAAATTGGATAAAATTTTAAAAATCTTATCAAATGATAATAATTGGAATCTCACTTTCTTAGGATTTACTGATGATAAAGATTTAAATAGTGATATTATGATATATGAAGGAATTAAAAAATTTTCTGGAGAAAAGAGAATTAACGGTGGAGGAACATTTGGATATTTAATACGAAAATCTGGTGCTAAAAAGTTAATTACAATTGCTGATACGGATGGTATTCGTCAAGCTATTGACTGGTTTATGATAGAGCAATTTGATAAAGTGTGTTCTTATAAATGTAATCCAAGTTTAGTGTCATCATTATCGACATTTGATGGAAATAATGATTCTGATGTTCAGAATGATATTAGTAAATTTGAAAGTTTAAGATCGCCACATACAATGCGAATAATTTTAGATGATAAAATTTTTTATCGTGATAATCATAGAAATATGTTTAAATTTAATTTAGATTGTTCTATTTCATATATTGGAAAACAAAATTCTGATAATAGAACTATAAATACAGATATACTTTTAACACAAGATAAGGTTAAATTATCTTTAATACAAACAAAGCCGAGTATTGTATTATATGTAGGTAATTTTTCGAATATAATGACAATTAATTTGGCAGAAACAATTTCTGAAGCATTTAATGTATTTGTATTTTGTGATTCTCCTAATGTAAAAATTAATAATGTTTTTTACTTACATTATTCAAAGTTTCAACTATGTATAAAACAAATTAAGCCAGCATTTATTATATGTACTGATTTAACTTTTTTCTTATCAAATACAACAAATTCATATAAATTTATTTTTTGGCAACAAAATCCATTTAGAAAAAATGTTTGGAATGATATTCCTTTACCAGTGAATGGAAGACCATTATTATTCAATATTGCTAAACTTATTCACAAAATAGTATGTCCTTGTGATTTGTATAAAAAGGTATTTTCAGACACAATGTTAATAGCGGAATCTTCTATAGCAACAATTCCTTATTGTATAAAAGTAATTTATGAGAGTTTTTATTCTAAAAAAGTATCAAATAAATTTATCTGTTTAGATAAAAATAATGAAAAAGCGATTGAATTTTTTAAAAATTATAAAAAATTTCATAATGATTCTAAATTAATTTTATTTAATATTGATATTCCTATTTTTGATGGACTGGAAATTATAAAAACTGATAGTATTAATAATATTTATAAAAATTTATTTTCATGTGAATATTTTCTTAATTTTGATTATTATGATGAAGCATTTTATAATGTATTAGTAGCAATTAAAGCTAAAACATTTTGTATAATACATAAAAATTTTCAAAATAATGAAAATATATCTGATAATCCATGGATTATAATTGATCATAAACTTCCTTCATACGATAATTTATTTTCTGAAGTAAGTAGAGAAAAATTGTTAGAAAATATGGAAGAATATATAAAAGATTTTGATATTAAAAATTCTACACAAAAATGGATAGATGAATTTAATTAATGACTAAATTTACATAGTCTTAAATTATGAGAACGTTTTGTATTACATTTCCGTTGTTTTCCAATATAAGCATCAGAAATAGGAAATTTAAGTGAAAAATTATCATAATTATCTAGATTTTTTTTAAATTTCAGATTTACTGAATATAATTTTCCACCATCTGTAAATTTAAAATTAATATATGATAGTTTTAAGTTTTTTTCTTTTTTTTTGACAATATTTTTAATCATATATTTAAAACGTTCTGTAAATTTTGAATCTTCGAATTTATTTTCTTCATAAATATATGGAAATTTTTTATCAAATATTCCAGTTTGTCTATTAAAATCAATTTCATAAATTAATTTTTTTAAATGCGTAATATCAATTATATGCATAGGATTAAGATATTCATAAACAACAAATGCTAAATCGTTTGGCATATTTGTTAATTGAATGAATTTGTATATATTGCCAAGCGAATATTTGTATTCAACATGCTTTTTATCGGAATCATTACCTTCAAAACCAACAATTGTCGCTATAATCACTTTATCATTCATAATTATACACAATTTACTATAATTGTAATAAACTTATAAATTTTCTATTTTAAATTTAATTTATATTTAATTTAAGTGTTTTTTTAAATTGAGATAAATACATATTTTGAAGTATTAAATATACCAATTTTATAATTGAAATTTTATATTAAAAATTTACACCAAATAATATATAATTACTTATTATATGTCTGTGGAACTATCAAATACTCAAAATGCGTTGATGGGGTCTTTTGGTTCAACTATCGAAGTTTTAATTCAACATCCATTAATTACTTATAAAAATGCGTTACAGGCTAATAGAAAAATAAATCCGTGTATGAATAGCATTTACAAAGGAGTATTTATAAATGCGATTACCATGGGACCTTTAACTGCCGTGCAATTTGCTGGTTTCGGAATTTTTTATAAACAATTTCAAAAACATAATATTATAGAAAATCACGAATCGCGTTCAATGATTAGTTCTACAATTGCTGGAGCTTTATCTGGTTTTATCGCAGGACCAGCAGAACTTATTATCGTCCAACAGCAAAAAACAGATAAACCCCTTATGCCATTAATGAAATATATGAAAAAAAAATATGGATATCGGGTTATCCCAAAAGGAACTTTTCCTTGTATAGGACGAGAAGCAATTTACACGGCTGGTATGTGTTCATTAACACCAATTCTAGAAGAAAGATTACTTACTTCATGTCCATCTATTTATAAAAAAAAATCTGTAAAATCATCATTTACAGCAAGCATTGGTTCTGGATTAATTTGCGGAGCTATTTCACATCCATTTGATACTATCAAAACGCATATACAAAATAATCCTGATACTAATTCATTCAAGGCTACAAAAACTTTATTACATACTGAAGGTTGGGGTTCTTTATTTAAAGGCATTGTCCCTCGTAGTTTAAGAATTGTTGGCACTTTTTTCATAATAAATGAGTGTAATCGATTCTATATAAAAAATATCTTTCCAAAATTTTAATTTTTTTTTTAAAATTAGTCCCAAATTCTTAAAAAAATAAAGTAATTTTTAACGAAATTTATTATCGTCTCTTTCTCTTACTTCTAAATAAAAATATATAATAATTTGTAATTCGTAACATGGTATCAGTTCAGATAATTCAACCCAGTGATATGTAATTTCTCTAATAAGATAATCCTCTATTCTAATATGTGATTTAGAATTTTGAATTAAATTTAAAATTCCATTAATTCCAATTTTTTTTCCATCATTATGCGGACTATTTAAAAAATCTATACATTTGTGAAAAATTGTACTTAAAAAAATATAATGTCTTTCTAAAAATGAAGTTAATTGAACAATAATATTAAGAAGATTTGATATAATCATTTCTTTTTTTTTTTCATTATTATTTCTAACATTTAATTCTAACATAAAATTTATAAATAAAATAATCTTGTCTTCAGTAAAACGTTGTTCTTTAATCAAATATTTCGTTATTTGATTGATAATGATAATAAATTCGTTTAATAATTTATTGTCATCTAAACATTTTTTAAGAAGAGAATCATCTTTATTAAAATTCATTTTGGAAAATAAAAATAAATAATCTAAAATGGAATAACCATAACCAAATCGTAAATATAATTCAGACTGAGAATTTTTAAAATAATTTAATTTAAAATCATCATATAATGATTGTGATAATGTTGGAAAAATAGTAATATCAATAATATTTAAAAATTGTGACATATAAGTAAGAATATCATAAGGTAATTTTTCAAATTTTGATAAATTAGTGTTCCGATGTATCTTTTTTCTCCAAACATATTTTATTTTTTGATTTTTTAAATTAAATTTTGTAATTCTATTTCTTCGTGTATTATCATGATAATAACTCATTGTAATTTTTTAAAAATAAATTGATTAATGTTATTAAGTTATGTAAATAATATATTAATCAATTTTTAAAAATATTTATTTTTTCTGTAATTTCCAAAGTTTTGCTATAGCCCCAAATGCTTCTTTATGTGTTTTTTTTGGATTTTTCTTTTTCCAAATAGGCATTTGTTCTTTCATGAAAAGTTGATATCCAGTTAAAGATTTTTTAGTTTTATTTGAAGTTGTCTTTGTTTTGTTTGATTTTTTTATTTTTTTAGGTTTTTTAGTTTTTTTAGTTTTTTTTTTATTGGTTTTAATACTTAATATTTTTAAAACTTTAGGTGGTTTATTTCCTCCAATTTTAGTAGGTTCATTTTTATTAATTTCAACAATTTCTTCTTCTGTTTCTTCATTTGTTTCTTCATCTGTTTCAATGTCATCTGGATATCGTGTACTAAAGTCACCACCAAGTTTATTTGAATCAGCTTTAAAACTATCTACACCACGTCGTAATCTTACTCTTTTAATATTTCCTCCTTCTTGATTATTTGTAGAATTTTCAGTATCACTTTCTGTAATTGTTGCAGACATTGTGGCATCTGGGAGATCATTAATATAACTTTGTTTTGATTCAAGTCCCTCATTGTTTCCAAGTTGTTGTAATAATTGTTTTAACATATTATTATTATCTTTTAATAATTCTTCTATACTCATACTAATTGATTATATAATTTACAAAAAGAAATTAAAATAATCTGTTTTTTTTTTTTAAATTATTTTGTTTCCATTTTTTTAGTTTTTTAAAATCATCTTTTGTCATTTTAAAAATTTCTTCAAATTCCATATTAGATAAATAACATTCTCTTTGACTAATGATTACATCAGATGGATAATCATTATCTTTATTACAAATTAATTTTTCATATGAATATATTTTATATTCATTTTGAATATTTGTTTCCAATGAAATAATTTTTTTTTTAATTTCATTATTCATTGTTTTAATTTTATTTCCATATGATTTATTTGTTGTCATTTTTATTTTATAATAATGTTTATTTGTTATTTATCAATTTTTTAATAAATTAATTTCTGTTTTTTCATAATGATTAGCAACTGATTCTAACTTAATAATTCTATGTAATGGAACTTTAATATACGGAATATCTTTTAACGGAATATCTAAAAAATAACCTAATAAACATCGTAGAACAGCAGTATGTGTTATAATCATTATACATTCATCTTTTCGTTCTAATTCTAAAATAAAGTATTTAAGTCTTTCAATTATATCAGTATAAGATTCTCCATATGGATATCTATAATTTAGTTTATCTTTTTCTCTGTTTCTAGCAATATTAGGATAAATTAATTTTATTTGATCATATGTCATCCCATCACAAATACCTGCATTTATTTCATCTAGTAATTTTTTATTAATTATATTATATTTTTTAGAAAATGGTTTAGCTGTTTCTAATGTTCTTTTTAATGTACTTGTATAAATTGTATTAATATCATTATCATCATTATGAATATGAGTAAATAATTTTAATGAGTATTGTTTTCCTATATGAGATAATACCGAATTTCCTCCAATAGTTCCGCTAACATTATCTAAACTTTGTCCATGACGACTTAAATAAATTTTTCCACTATTAATATTAAGATTCATTAAAAAATTACATAATTCTAATTTTAATGCGGAATTAATTTTAAATACATGAAATGATTTTTGAACGTTTATAATTTTTATATAAGAATTATCTTCATCATTATTAATAGTTTCATATACTCTTTTATAATGTGAAATTCTTTTTTTAAAATCATCTAATGCTACATTTGCTGGCATTTGTACGTAATCATCATTTGTCAATTTCATTTGTAAATTTTTTTCAATAATATCACTTTTATCACAAATACTTTCTACAAACATAATGTCAATATTCTCTTTTGATAATCTTTCAATCAACATACTTCTTCGTAATTTTGTAGTATTCGTAGCATCAAATATTGACACAACATTTCCTGTCATTGCGTTCATCCATTTAATTAATTCTTCTAATACATCCATAGCAAATTTATCTCTTAAGTTTTTTGCTTCGGAATTATTCGAATCAAAAAACTTATTATCATTAAAAGTATTTTTAAAAAATTCACGACGATAATTGCCTACATTAAAAACTTTTGAGTTGTATCCTACCCATGTTGAATACCTATTTAGTTTTTTTGAAATAAAACTTTTACCCCTAGCAGGTAATCCGACAAGAATTACAATTAATTTATTATGTGACATTTAAATTCAAATATGTTTTAATTTAAATTACTAATTTAAAATTCAATTCTCTTTTTTATTACAATTTACTACTTTCTTTCATACGTCGTATTTCTACAGATTTTGCCAATTCCATTACAATTTCTTCTGTTGTTTCAAAATTCATACATGAATCAGTAATAGATATACCACATTTTAGTTTGTCGCTTTGACCGAAAATTAATTTCTGATTTCCTTCATTAATATTACTCTCCATCATCATTCCCATAATTGATGTATTGCCGTTTGCTAATTGCTGACAAATATTTCTACATACATTTGGTTGATTACGATAATCCTTTCCTGAATTTCCATGAGAACAATCAATCATAATTCTAGGAATTACTTTAGATTTAATTAAAATATCTTCTGTTTTTTTTACATATTCTTTATTATAATTTGGCCCATCTCTTCCACCTCTTAAAATAATATGAGTATCTTTATTACCTGAACTTTTTACAATTGCTACTAAACCTTGTTGTGTAATGCTTAAAAAACAATGACTATGACGAGCAGATATAATAGCATTAGCGGCAATATCTATCGAACCCTTTGTTCCATTTTTAAATCCAACTGGCATACTTAATCCACTAGATAATTGTCTATGAACTTGACTTTCAGTTGTTCTAGCTCCAATAGCAGCCCAACTCATTACGTCAGCAATATATTGAGGTGTAATCGTATCTAAACATTCATATCCACAAGGTAAACCCATATCACTAATGTCTAATAAAAGTTTTCTTGCTAGTCTCATAC
>CETA01094683.1_pt1 | contig 13451 bp, 8 predicted proteins | sample 531251 | NCBI WGS metagenome assembly CETA01 (sample SAMEA2622362, study PRJEB7988) | marine metagenome | biome: marine biome (ENVO:00000447); feature: mesopelagic zone (ENVO:00000213); material: "saline water (ENVO:00002010), including plankton (ENVO:xxxxxxxx)" | depth 380 m
AGACATTTTCTGGACGCGGGTTCAAATCCCGCCAGCTCCACCACTTTCAAATACTAAGACGTCCTAGGACGTCTTTTTTATTGCTTAAATTCAGCGACTTAACACCACCTCAGTCCCGTAACGTCCGAGGGCATATTGTAAAATCCACGCTTTTTAGTAACACTATTAGTAACACAAAATCATGTGTACGGAGACAGTGTTACAATGGCCAGAACCACCCGCCCCTTAAGTGATACAGAAATAAAGAAAGCGCGTCCAAAAGACAAAGAATACAACCTTGCCGATGGCGGTGGTTTACAGTTACGAGTTCGCCCCAGCGGTGCTAAACTATGGTTGTTCAATTACTCTCGCCCTTACGCAAAGAAACGCGCTAATTTAAGCCTAGGCAGCTATCCCGACGTAACGCTTGCTGATGCCAGAAAAGAAGCAGCACAAGCACGTGAGTTACTCGCCAAAGACATTGATCCCCAAGAGCACAGAGCCGAATCTATGATGTCAGAAAAGGCAGAACTCGAAAACACGTTTGAGTCAGTTGCTGCTAAATGGATGGAAGTTAAAAGAACGCAAGTAACACAAGACTACGGTGACGATATTTGGCGCTCGCTTGAAAACCACTTGTTCAAGGAATTAGGTAAGCGCCCTATTCGAAAACTTAAAGCTCCAATGGTAATAGAAGTATTAAATCCCATTGCTGCTAAAGGTAACTTAGAAACAATCAAGCGTTTGTGCCAACGGGTTAATGAAATCATGACCTATGCGACGAATGTAGGGTTTATTGATGCCAACCCACTAGCAGGCATAAAAGAAGCGTTCAGCTCACCTAAGAAAAAGCACATGCTCACGCTTAAACCAGAAGAGCTGCCCGAGCTAATGAAAGCTATACATTCAGCGAGCATTAAAAAAGTAACACGCTACCTGATTCAATGGCAGTTACACACGATGGTACGACCTTCAGAAGCTGCCGGTGCCCGTTGGGAAGAAATTGATTGGAAGGAAAAGCTTTGGAATATACCTGGTGAACGAATGAAGAAAAAGAAACCTCATTCAGTGCCGCTTTCGTCGCAAATGCTTACCCTGTTGGAGGATATCAAGCCGATTAGCGGTTCACTTGAATATATTTTCCCTGCAGACAGAGATAGAAGAAAACATACCAATGCCCAAACCGCTAACTCTGCTCTCAAGAGAATGGGATTTGAAAAACGGCTGGTTTCCCACGGTATGAGAGCATTAGCCAGCACCACATTGAATGAAAATAATTTTAATTATGATGTGGTAGAAGCTGCACTCGCCCATTCTGACTCAAATGAAGTGCGAGCTGCCTACAACCGAGCAACGTACCTTGAACAAAGACGGGAAATGATGCAATGGTGGAGTGATTATATCGCTGAGGCGACTAAGGATGGATTATTCGAAAATTAAAGCTTGTTGCGCTAACGTAATCAGAATGAGAGCATTAAATGTGTTACTCATAGACATGGCGGATTCAAAATCCCCCGCAGCAATGCGTGGCAGGTCGAGTCCGCCCACTGGCACCATTCACTTGAAAAGTAAAGAGTTTTTCAAGGTTACAAGCCGACATTATGTCGGTTTTTTTGTGTCTTAGGTTTGCCTTTTATACATTTTTGCTTTTATAAACATCCCTTCGAGACTATCTTCATAGCCCTATAACTAGCCTAAAATTCTACCTCTCCGTTCTATATCTGGTCTTTTGTCTGTGCGTATTCTGTGCGTGATGAAATTGAACGATATTTATTACAATCGTCCGCTGTTATTTTACCAATTTATCGCTCTAGTGCCTTCCTAAACTATAGGCTTTCTTGTCACTTGGAAGCATTTTCAGTAATTAAAAGCTGAGCTACGGTATTTTTCCTGCTTTTTTGCCCCATATAGACTTTGGACAGAGTAGGAGAATAAAAATATGGATGGAGATAAGTTTATTTGCTGTAACTGTATCGGTGATCACTTATTGTCTGAAAAAATCAAATCGCATGGCAGTAATGCCCAGTGTAGTTATTGTGGAGAGTTTGATATTGGTGAGAGCCTGTCTTCAGTAGCAGCTAGAGTAGACGCTGTATATCGTGAATTTTACGGTTACGCTGAATCATATCCTGTATTTTATGGAGATAGTGACAGACCAGACTATGAGCAACGTGGTGATAGTCCAGAGTACATCATTAACATGATGTTAAAATGCCATGATACCGACATTTCTGACGATATATGCTCTTTTTTAAGTGAAGAGGAAGGTTACTCTGTTATGTCGGATGGGGCTGATGCAATGTACGATACAACATCCTGTTATCAGCATATCGATGTTGGAGCTGGTCTACATTATGAGCTATGGCATAATTTTTGTGAAGATATCAAGCATGGAGCAAGGTTCTTCTCGTTGGATGCACATAGAACCTTAAGTCAGGTGTTTGATGATATAAACTCTTATTCTTCTACAGAGGGTGAAAAACCAATTCGAATGCAGCCTATTTGTGAAATTTATCGATGTAGGAAAGTAAATTCAATCGAGGAGATGAAGTTTATCAGTTCAAACCCTCAAAGCGAATTAGACGCACCTCCTAAGCATGTTGCGAAAAGCGGTAGGATGAACCCCTTAGGCGTTTCAATTTTCTACGGTGCCTTCGATAAGGATACATGTATAGCAGAGTTAAGGCCTGCTGTTGGGGAAAGGATTATATGTGGAACATTCAAGCTTAATCGCCCTCTAAAAGTTTTTGATTTCACGGTATTGAACAAAGTTTATAGCGAATTGAGCATGTTTGATCCAGAGTATGCAGAAAAACTTAGTCAGCTAGAATTTTTGAGAAATTTTGAGTCAATAATCAGTAAAGCATTTTTGCCTAGCCAAAGCGATTTGGAATACCTGCCTTTGCAAGCAATGACTGAATATTTATCTAGGTATGTTGATGGTGGCGTTGACGGCATTATTTATCCATCAGCGCAAACTGCTGGTGCTACAAAGAATATTGTAGTATTCAAAAACTCTAACAGAGTTAAAGTTGAAGGAGATTTTATCTCTTACTTACCAGAGTCAGAGCCGTTTCTGAGCTTTCAAGAAGGTTCTATATCTATACATGAAGTGCAGTCAGTAGCTTATACGCAAAACGAATCTTGTTTGGAAAGCTACTTGCATGATATGAAGTATGGACATTATTAAATAAGAATATCGGATACTATGAAAATTCTAATTTTTGTGCTTGTGTATTGCATTAATCAAGAATGAAAATGTTTACTTCTTCTGGTAGAATCTACAGTATTTTGGAAAACCAAGTTTTTTGATTTGAGTCGTTTATGGATAAATGACAAGGGGTATATTATGGCTAGTGGGAAATTATTAAGATTGCTTGTACAGTCAGGCGCATCTGGTGACCCTACTGCGTTTAGAAGTGCTACAGAACAGCTAATAAAAGAAGAGCGAGCAAAACAACATAACCTATTAGCGAATGATTTAGAACGCATTTTGTATGGTGATAGAGCAACCCCTAGCTCGTCTGTTCATAATATTCTTCCTGAGGCTCCTGTTGATAAAGAGAGCGGTGTTGCTTTAGTAGATATCAAACAAGCGAGCCGCTCTATTGATGAATTAGTATTAGAGCCAAGTACATTTGAAGTTATTGAAAATGTACTAGAAGAGTACCGCAGGGAAGATGTTCTGCGAAGTTATGGGATGATGCCCGCTGAGAAAGTTTTATTCTTTGGTCCTCCGGGGTGCGGTAAGACATTATCAGCAGAGGCAATAGCCTATGAATTGAACCGCCCATTAGCAATAGTTAGGCTTGACTCCCTTGTATCCTCCTTTCTTGGGGAAACAGCAGCCAATTTGCGTAAGGTTTTCGATTTTATTGCCAAGCATAAACTAGTAGTTCTTTTTGATGAATTTGACGCGTTAGGTAAAGAGCGAGATGACGGCTCTGAGCATGGAGAATTGCGACGTGTAGTTAATGCCGTACTGCAAATGATGGACTCTTATGATGGTAAAAGCATTATAGTTGCAGCGACGAATCATGATCAAATATTAGACAGTGCTATTTGGCGTCGTTTTGATGAGTTAGTAGAGTTTCCTGTATTAAGTAAAAGCCAGTTACAGCATTTATTACAACTTAAACTTCGCGGTGTTAGACGAGAGTTCGATCTGGACAGTTCTGAGCTACATGCAATTTTTGATGGCAAATCGCCTGCAATTATAGAGCGTATAATAAGGCGTGCTGTTAAGCGCATGATACTAAAGCAAAAAGAGTTTTTAACTGTACGAATGTTAAAACATGCTTTTGAGTTGGAAAATAGAATTAAATAACAATAAGAAACAAAGGAATGTAGTATGGCAGGAGCTTATCCTCATCTTTCTTTTTCTAAAGAAGTACCTCTAAACCCTAGAAGAAGTAATGGGTTTGGCAAACAAACCAAATGCGATAATCCCCAAGAGCATGGTAAGAAACTACAAAAACAGGTAGTTTCTTTTCAGGAAGCTATCTCCAATCAAGTGGGGGGGGACTCTTCCCGTAATCTAATACAAATCAAACTTGTAGAAAAAATAAACTTTGAAGACATTACCAGGCATGGTATTTCAATCATTGCTCAGCAAGATGATACTGTTTATTTAGCTTTTGCAGACGAAAATCAGCTAAATGAGTTTAATAGTAGATTAGCTATGTTAGTGGAAGGTGAGTACGTCACGTATCCTCATTTACTCTACGCTATTGATAAGATCGATGCTTGGTCCGCCGAGGATAGAAAAAGCTGGGCTCTTGAACACTTTGGTTTTCCTCAAGAAGAGTTATTTAGGCTTGATATAGAGTTGTGGCCAGTGGGTAGTGTTCCAAGTGCTGTTAGGGATAAGCTGATAGCTGACTTCAAAATATGGTTAGCTTCAGAAAATATTACCAGCCTTGACAGTTTAAGTAGAGATAGTTTAGTTATGTTTCGTGTTGAGGTCACTCTTCAACAGGCTGATAAACTTTTAAATCATAAGGATGTTAGGCAAGTAGATTTACCTCCTAGGGCTGGGGTTGAGTTTTCTCAACTCAATATTGACGTTAATGATATACCTCTGAAGCTAAATGACCTACCTGAAAATGCTAGTTTAATATGTATTTTAGATAGTGGGATTAATACCAACCATGCTTTACTGCAAGGCGCTATTGGTGATGCTCAGAGCTTTATCGAAGGTGAAGACGAGTCTGATATCGTGGGGCATGGGACAGCAGTAGCCGGTATTGCATTATTCGGGGACATTGAAGAGAGAATTGACTCAAATGAGTGGACGCGGGAATTAAGAATATTAAGTGGTAAAGTTCTAACTAAAAACGAATATGACGAACCTGTATTTGATGAAAAGACTATAGAATCCACTTTAATAGAAGCTATTACTTATTTCCATCAAGAGTATGCTTGTCGTATATATAACCTATCTTTGGGTAATCTGAATGCGCCCTATAGCAATGCCCACATATCAGGGATTGCAGTTACTCTTGATGAGCTAGCTCGAGAATTAGATATCTTAATTATTGTATCATCTGGTAACTACTCAGGTTCAGAAATCATAAATAACTGGCGCGATGATTATCCTAATTACCTTTTATCTGAAGACGCAGCGTTAATAGATCCCGCCCCTGCAGCCAATGCTTTGACTGTTGGAGCATTTGCAAAGCACACTATGTCCTATGTTGAAAGGCGTTACCACCATCAAGGTGAAATTAATGAGCTACATGTTGCTAATGAAGGCCAGGTCTCTCCTTTCTCAAGAAGTAATCAAAAGAGTAAGTCTGCTTTAAAGCCTGAGCTATTGGCGCATGGTGGTAATTTTGCTGTTTCAGCTAGGCAAGAAGGACAAGGTTGGAGGCAAGTATCTAAACACCTTGGTGTTGTAACTCTTAATCATTTACCTCAAGGTAACACCATACTAAGCGAATTTTGTGGGACTAGCTTTTCAGCGCCATATATAGCTCATTTAGCTGGTAGATTATTAAACAATTACCCTAACGCTTCCGCCAATTTATTACGCGCGCTTTTAGCTAATCATGCTCGTGTAGCAAAAGAAATTGAGTCTACATTTCAAGAAAAGGAACATGTTAGGCGTGTAGCGGGTTATGGCGTAGTTGATGAAGATAGTTTGTTCAAGTCATCAGAAGAGCACGTAGTCTTAATTACCGAAGAACTAATAGAAAATGATACGCACCAATTCTTTGAATTACCTATTCCTGATGAATATTATCGCAAAGGTAAAGCTTCTAGGACTATAACTGCAACCTTAGCTTATAGCCCTTCAGTGCGAACAACAAGATTAGAATACTTGGCTAGTAAAATGAAGTTTCATCTTGTAAATGCAGATTCACTAGACGCAGTTACTAAAGCGTTTAACAATGAGAATAAGAAAACGGTGAAGTCTATTCCTGAATGCGACGGGGATAAGAGAGATATTACTCAAGACGATCGAAGTCGAGGAACGCTTCAGTCTAGCACGTGGACCTATAATCAGTTTGGTAAACCACGGAAGTTATTCTTGGTTGTTACTCGCCAAGATCAGCAGTGGGCGCATGCGCAAGTTAAAGAGAAAGAGAGCTATGCTCTAGCAATATCTATAACTGATCGTGAAAATGAAGAAGCTGAATTATATCAACAGATTTCAACCCAACTCCAAGCTAGAGAGCAAGCTAGACAAAGAGCGAAGATTAGCTAGGGTATTGTAATTTTTTAAGTGCTTATTCTGTGCGTGGCATAATCAACTGATATGGATTAATTTTTATCTTAGGAATGGTTTGCTTCATGTTTACTCAGAACACCAAACATTATTGTTGGAAATTCAATGGTGCCAAATCAATAATTAAAGCGTCTTTCGTACTTTTAAATTCACTACTATCGATGTCACAATTGCTAAAAGTATCTAAAAGTTCCTGCTGTCTTGGCTGCCCAAAAGCCAATCGATAAAGTACCAGGATTTTTTTGATTTCAGCATATTTTGATACTTCTTTACTCATGGGATAAGTAGGAACTACGCGTTCTATCTGTGCCGACCCTTTCGAAAAAAACCAATAAGGTTCCAAATCGCTCCTTTTATTCTTTTCAGTGCGCTTTGCTTGTTCAAACAATTGTTGCCATTTATCAACGCCAGCCCTGAACCGTGGATTATAGGTTTGAGCTATTCGCTGACGTACCACTAGCGACTTATAGCGATTTACCCTTCCTTCTCTCTGTTCAACATCGATTGGGTTGTTAGGTAAATTCCAGTGAACAACCCGCCTACAGTACCAGTGAAAATCAAGGCCTTCTTGACCGATAGAGGTAGAGCTCAACACAAATGGTCGAAATGGTGAATTAAAGGCATCCCGCACACTCATGACACGTTTTAAACCATCTTCAACATCCACTTTCTGATTCCCAAGAGAAACCGCAAAATGACATCGCATGGAAGAGTAACTTTTATCCTTAGCCTTTTTTCGCTTTTCCCAAAAGTGAACTTGCTCGGATGTGCTTCGAATACCCATAGCTTGCTCTATCTTAGACGTCGCAGACTGTAGGCTACTACCGGAAGTAGAAAGTAAATGGCAATATTCATCCAACATCGATTGAAAGTTGCCATGAGCGCAATAGACTAGCACTTTGAACCAGTTTGGCGATGCCATTCTACCGGCAGTCAGCTTGTGCTTTATATTACGCTTGATAATAGGTGCAGCATAATCATGATTAAAAAGGCGCACTGTCAATTCTGCGAAACGGACTGAATATTCCATTAATTCAGGTCGTGAAACAGTTGCCCCCCATAGAAGCCTTATGGTTCGCATTGCGCAGGTTGCAGGATTCGCCAGACTAGAAAAAGCGAGTACTTTGGCTAGGTCTTTTGGCATTTTACCTATATCAGACAAGTTCTCATCATCGAAGTAGCTTTGAAGCTTTAGGATGTGTTTTCTTCGGCCTTCAGAAGCAGCACGAGATACAGTAGTGTTAAACCACTGCTCTACATGCTCCCACTCGCCATTTGCCATATCTAACAACATTGGAGCAAGCACATACCAGTCGCTATTTGTGGCTCCGGGGCCTTCGTATTTTTTTAAGGCAGCCAACTCCCTATCTATGGCAACTACTTGTTTATCGAGTAAGTGGTGTAAAGACTCTTCTGCATACTCCACCTTGCTGAACGTTATACATGGATATACTAAATGCCATGTATTTAATGTGGACTTGCCCTCAAGACGAAGAAGTGGCGTACTGCTGCTCTCAACGAAGTATGGAGGCCGTTTACCTTTACCCTTTAAGACGCGCCGCTCAGCTTCATAGGTCCATAAACTACTTAAAGCTTTAGGAACCATCGCCCAAGACGAAAACAAGAGTGTTTTCGAAAGATATTCCCCCCCTTTAAACACTCCCTCGAGCGGATAGTAAGGCTTGCTAGGAGGGATCCAAAGTAAGTTTTCGGGAGATTTATCAAATACAATTTTCGTTAAAGCTTTAGTTTTAGCATTGGGTGTATCCTGCTCTACATTAAGCTTGTAACCGTTTATGTTTGATTCTGATAACCAGGCTATTTTGTTGGTCGAACGATTCAGCCATTTTAAAACTGCGGGTTCACGAAAATTCCGGTAAAAGTGCTCTTTAAAGCTATACCCATTGAGAAAGGAAATCGCCCAAGGCGAAGATTTAGCAAACTCAATAAGCGATCCCCCCCTTCTCCCTCTAGGTAGAATGCTATTCAATGCTTCAATTGCCTGATAGCTTTTTATCTCTTCAACATCAAAATCGCCAGAACAACACAGTTCATTTGAATTGATAAGTTGTTCAAAGTTCTCACTTATTTGCCCTCTCTCTGTACGAGAGATATATGTTCTGAGAAGTGTTTCAACAGCCCTAGCATTACTATCTTGAATATTAGTTTCCCCTGCTGCTAGCGACAACATGTTCCGATGCAGTAAGTCACGATAACTTTCATATTTTAAAATGAACTCAACATCATTGTGCGACAAGAAGTCTAAAAGCTTAAAAAGTTGCTCATGATGGCTACTTTCATCCTCTTCATCATCCAATGTTGTCATCGCCTTAAACGGTGTAGCTGACAGAAGTAACACCTTGGCTTTGCGGCTTTGATCTAGATTGTCAACTTTAAAAACTTGTCTTGCAATTATCGTCTCTTCTGAATCTGAACATTGGTCCGTTAAGGACTGAAAGCGTTGGAATTCATCCAGAATAAACAAGTCGGCTTCTAGTCTTGACGCACAACAACGAGCAACTAACCGACGTATCTCTACCCTGAGTGAATTAAAAAGTACGCTAGTTTCTTCAGTCTCACCCAAATCCTCCGACCAAGAGCGAATAAGTGAAAGAGTAGCCTCTTTGATAGTGTCAAAGCGCTCTGTGAGTATTTTAGAATGACAAGGTTTGTTTAGCTTTTCTGACAATAGAGCAAGTAAATCCTGATCGATGTCATAGCCACTTTTTATGTCATTAAGTTCCCACTCCCAATTAGCATTATTTTTAATTAAATTTGTTTTGAACAACGCAAAAATCGGTTTTGAGTAACCTTTAAATGGTTCTATTTGAGACAGTAATGTCGCGAGAATTGCCCTTTCCTTTCGATTTCCCGCTCCCGCTGAAAGATTAAAAGACGTAGAAGGCGTTAAAGTACACACCTCGATGACAGCCTGGTTACTGTCATCTGCACCTTTCTTTTTAACAGCTAATTCCACTATACGACCAAAAGTAGAAGGCTTAACCCATTCTGAAGCTCTCTGATTATTAAATAAGGACAACTTTTGACGATTTTCGTCTGCTAAAGCCAGGTTTGAGCAGATATAAATGACACGCATCGGTTCATTTGGAGTATTGCTGAGATGCTCCATTAAAAGTTGAGCAATTATCCCTTTAGCAACAATCGTTTTTCCTAGCCCAACTTCGTCTGCTACCAATGCTCGATGAGAATGCTCAGCTAAACGGTATTTCTCTAACACAGAATCAACGGTTGCTCGCTGGAAGTCGGTTAATCCGCTTAAGACTTTTTGAAGTTGGTCTGATATTTCATCAATCATTTTAGTTATCCTTAACAGCTTCAGACGCTAGGCACTATTTTTGAGGTACAAAACGTGAAAAGACTTGCCACAAAGCTTTGAACTCAACGGGGATAATCGACTGTTCTACTCTCGATTGAAGTTTGTGAATTCTTGTCAGCAATTCTGGCTCAGTTGCGGTTGCGCGCATTAATTTTTCAAACAGTACACTGTTTTTATCAAAAATGGCTGGGGTATCCACCTGTCCTGTATGGTGGACTGTGCTGTTAAATAAATCTTGTTTGGTTGGTTCTACCTGTAGAAGAAAAGCGATATAACGCATGAATTGCGCACTATTGGTCATGATTTCGCTCGTAATAGCTCTTTTTCGCTCTATTTCACAATTTAATACTAGCTCGGATTGAACAACTAAGTTTTTCATCACGTTACCGTTCATTGATATTTCAAAATGAAGTAACGCACTAATTTGTGATGCTTTAAGATGATGCCACTGTAAGTTTTCGGCTAAAGCTCTGAACTGGACGACACTTAACGTTGTAACTTGAACACTATGATTATTGGGAATATCTATACAAGGACCGGTTAATTCGAGGTCGAAAACTTTGTCACTCATGCCTTCATTAACGGTTAGATACCAATCAGCCTGAATGATGTCATATTCAAGTTTTCTCAAGGCCTTTTCAGTAGCTTCGTTGTCCACCATTTCCATGTCATCAGAGGGTTCAAACTCGACAAAGAGTCCGGTATTGCTTTCGTTTGTCCATTGCTGCTTGAGCATTTCGATACCAATTTTCTCCTTATCACCGACTAATTTGAGCATGAATTCAGTATTTCGTGGCGCTGCGCTACCATCGCCAAGAGCAGCTTGCGTTGCATTTGCAGACCCCAGATGCCAACTTGATACACAGTCAGTTTCATCTGCAACTATTAACTTTCCGTGAAGACTAAGGTCGTGTTCGGCAAAAGAAGACACTTCCATTTCTTCAAGTTCTTCTGCATCAACTAGCAATTCGTTAAATGCGTAACAAGTCCAACCTTTCAGCTTTTCCTTACCTAATAAGTTGAGCTCTTCTGCACGACTAAAAAGAAATCGCTTCTGGTCTGGAGCAAAGGTTTTAAGCCACTCCAAGGCTGATGCAGTTTGCCCACTGCGAATAAACGGTGAAACAACCATCAGTGCTTGATTCTCAGCATTGAGGCTAATTGGAGGCTGCCGACTTCCGTTATCACCAAATAGCGTTGAGAGAAACTCCGCACTGCGAATATTATCGGGCAGTCGCCAATGGACGCGAGCTAACTCCTCAGGAGCGATAACCTCGTTAAACGAAATGTTTCCAGAATTCGCGTAGAGTTCTTCAAAAAAGTGAATCAATGACAGATTTGCTCGATGTCGACGTTTTTTCGTGTCGCCTTCAAGTACTGCAGCTAGATCCCAACTTCGATCAAACGTCAGGTTTCGAGACAAAACTATCAACCGATATTTGGTAGTCTCGGGGTCATCTAAACTTTCAAACCTGAGGAGCCATATCTTAGGGTGAAAGGACGAAAATACAGAGTTACCAGAACCTGCATCTGGTACAACTGGCTGTAAACAGGGTTCAAGTAGCCCAAATAGGCTATTAAACTTAACTGGTAGTTTAATATTACCTTGTTGGTAAAAAACCGTTAACTTATCTTCAAGCTGTGTTAATGCCTCGAACAGTGCAACGCGCATATCCTCTACATCCCCTTCCAAGGTCTGTCCGAAGCACATAGCAATAGGCACTGTGAGTAAAGTATTCAAATCCAGGCTAAACGATGTAGCAATCGCTCTGGATAACGCAAAGCCTTTCGGGGGGATTAGCTGCTCACCGTAGTCTAAGCGATTCTTGTTAGGACTTAACACTCAGTCCCTCCTGAATATCTCTTAGAATCGTCCTTGCTGTCGGCCAGCGAAATTCTAAATTGTACATGCCAACCCACCCTTGTTGTTCACTCAGCGCTTTATTTAATAAACAACGCCCCTCCTTATTAGCGATAGCTTGTACGCGAACACATTTATCCAACTCCCTGGTCGGCGATTGAGTCATAATTAAATGGCACCAACCTTCTATAAACTTTCTGGTTCTCTTATTGATTCGCTCTGACAGACCAAAAGCCAATTGATACCAACTGTCTATATTGTCTTGAGTAAAGTAGCTCTGATTGGACCGGGCTTGCTCTAACCATAATGCAAATTCATCTTCTAAGTTGTCTTTAAAATCTGAATTTCCTGATTTATTCGCGAGCAGAATATTGTAACGAATATGAGCTCCTTTCAACACGAAGCTAAATTCCAGAGCTTTTTTTAAGCATTCCTTTGTATTAGGCGAAACAGGGGAGTCTTTTAAACACTCATACAAAGCTTCAATTTGCCAACTACTGTTCGTCGTATTCTCAAGCGTAGTCAAAACCCTATTCTCTAATCTGTGCTTAAACACTTGGGTAAGAATACTGAATCCGGTTTTGCTTGAAGTGAGCAATCTACTCCTTAAAAACTCTGCCTCACGCTCAGTTAGTTCGAGAGAGACATCATCAAGCCATTGTGGCTCATAACAGTCAGGTTTAGGCACCATATGTGCCGTTACAGAAGATGGCTCATCATCCTCTTCATGTTCTTTTACTTTGCTGTTGAGCAAGTCTTGATATTGAGCAACGAACTCTCGAAGTCATCATTGAAGCATATCTTAATTCTTTGCCTTGTTGAGCTTTTCCACCATGAGGTCTTCCTATCTTCCAATATCTTTTATTCGGTAACATTTCCCAAGCTGGTATTGGTAGTTCATCCAAATCCATTAGAATCTCACCAAAATGCGAATTATCTATAATTTTTCCATCTTTGTTTTTAAAATATATTTTTCCAACTTTGCTAAAATCATTACTGTTTTTCTGCATTATTTTAGCTATTTGCTGAATAGCAATTTCAGACTCAGATGTAAAAATGATATCAAAACCAGCTGCAAAAAAAATAGAAGATCTAGATTTAGCATTGACACCGCCTGAAAATAATAATTTGTTGGGAAATTTTTTTTTTATTATTTTTGCGCAGTTCAGAACTTGTGTTTCTTGTTGTGAAAAAATTGAAGTTATTCCTATCGCGTCATAATTGCTTGCAATTTCTAGAATTCTCTCATCACTCACGCCAGTTCTTATCATTCCAGTAGGAAGTTTGGAACTTTTGTTAAAAAAATCATCTAGATTATCATCGTCATTTCCAACACAAGCATCGTAAACATAAGATTCAACATTGATATCTCTTAATGCTCCTCCTAAATAAGGATAGGCTAGCGATCCATTCGGTTTAACCATAGTTTTAGGCCAAGACTGTTCTGGCGGGTATAAAAATAATATTCTAATATTCTTCATCAGTTATAAATTCATGTTATTAACTGCCATAGCTATCTTTAATAAATTCTTCAAGTTTTTTTA
>CETA01153129.1_pt1 | contig 13430 bp, 10 predicted proteins | sample 531251 | NCBI WGS metagenome assembly CETA01 (sample SAMEA2622362, study PRJEB7988) | marine metagenome | biome: marine biome (ENVO:00000447); feature: mesopelagic zone (ENVO:00000213); material: "saline water (ENVO:00002010), including plankton (ENVO:xxxxxxxx)" | depth 380 m
TAATTATGGACGAAGAAATTACATGGAAAGTATTAGTTTCTCTTATAATTATTATTCTGGGTATATTTATGGTAAAAAAAGGAAATAAAGGAATTAAGAACGGATAATGCCAACGGAATCAGCTTCATTAAGTCTTATTTCTGTCATTTCACTATTAAGTTTTTTTGTTGCTCTAATGGTGAACAAATTTTCACCAAAAATTGGAAATGGAGTATTAATGGATCGAGATTTTGAAAAACCTCAGGCCTTCCACAAGGAGCCAACTGGAAGAAGTGGTGGTTTAGCCTCAATAATATCCTTGACTATTTTTTTTACTCTATACTATTTTTTGTTTCAACAAATTCTCACTGAATATCTAATTCTGTCTATAACTTTATTTTTGCTTGGCTTTTCTGAGGATATAAAATTTAAGATCAGTCCAAACTATAGGCTGGTTTTAATGATTATTATCTTATTACTGTTTATAACTTTTTTTTCTATCAATATTAACTCGGTTGATTTGATTTTTTTAAATACGTGGATGGCAAACAGCATATTTGCAAATCTTTTCATTTTATTGTGTTTTCTGTTTATTATAAATGGAGCCAACCTAATAGATGGTTTCAATGGTCTTTTGACAATTCATCTGCTTATAATAAATATTGTGCTTTTGTTTTTAAATCTAAACAGCAACCACGAACATCTAACTGTAATAATTACAGCACAAATCGTAGTTTTATTGTCATTTCTACTTTTCAATTTTCCAAAGGCCAAGATGTTTTTGGGTGACGGAGGGTCTTACTTATTTGGGTCTTTAGTTGCTTTGAATATTATTCAGACAAATAATTTAAATCCAGAAATTTCATCTTTTTTCTTTTGCATACTTTTATTTTATCTATTTTTTGAGGTTTTTTTTTCTTTTTTCAGAAAGTTATATTTAAGCAGGTCTCCGTTAAAACCAGACAGAGATCATATGCATATGCTTCTGTACAATTATTTAGAAAAATCTCAAAAGTTTGAAGACTGCAACTATCTAAATTCTTTAACCATTAATTTGGTTTATTTAAGTTTAATTTTGCCTTCGATTTTTTTCAATGATAACGGGTTAATTTGCAAGTACTGGTTTTTCTCTTTGATAGCTCTTTATATAGTCTTTTATTATTTACTTTATAGTTTCGTAAAAAAGCAATAGTTGTTATAAGTTGCTGTTATAAAAAACAAAAAAGGGCAAGTGGCGGAATTGGTATACGCGCTAGTCTTAGGAACTAGTGCCGCAAGGCTTAAGAGTTCGAGTCTCTTCTTGCCCACCAAAAATTATGAAAGTTAGAGTTAATTCGAAAAAAGGTTTAAAAGCTAGTCTGTCAATTCTAGTAGACAAGAAAATCATTCAAAAAAAATTAGATGAAAAGCTAATTGAGCTTCAAGACAAAGTACAATTGAAAGGTTTTAGACCAGGAAAAGTTCCGGCCAAAGTAATAAAAAATCAATTTGGAAAAGCAGTATACGGAGAAGTTATTGATGGAATTTTAAAAGAAACATCTACAAAAGCAATTGAAGATAATAAAATAAAAGTGGCTGGGCAACCCAAGATAGATCTAAAAACCTTTGGTGAGGGAAAAGATTTAGACTACACAATGGAAGTAGATATTTTGCCTGATGTAAAATTAAACTCTTTAGAAAAAATCAAAGCCACTAACTATGAAATTGAAGTTGAGAATGAGCTAGTAGAGAACAGGTTAAAAGAAATTTCAAAAAACCAACAAAATTTTTCTGAAAAGAAAGAAGGAGAAAAATCCAATTTAGAAGACCTTATTGTTTTTGACTATACAGCGAAAGTTGAGGGAAAAAATTTTGAAGGAAACGAAGGAAAGAATATCCAGCTTGTTTTAGGAAAGGATTTATTTATTAAAGGATTTGACAACCAGTTAGTTGGAGTTAAAAAAAATCAAAGCAAATCTGTTACAGTGAAACTTCCTGAAAACTATCCCAATAAAGAACTTGCTAATAAAAAAGCTGAGTTTGAATGTAAGATCACAAATATAAAAAAACCAATCGAAGTTAAGATTGATGACGAATTAGGAAAAAAACTTGGCGCAAAAGATCTTGGCGATTTAAAAAACTTAATAAAAAAACAAATAAAAAATCAGTACCAAAACACTTTAGAAACAATGACTAAAAGAAAAATTTTAGAACAGATCGAAAAATCTCATAACGTTGATTTACCTGAAAACCTAGTTGAACAAGAAACTAAAATAATTACTCAAAGTTTGAAAAAAGATGAGATAGAAAATAATAAAAAAGAACATGTCAAATTAGCCAAATCAAGAATAAAAACTGGTTTAATTTTAAATGAGATCGGATTGAAAAATGGTCTAAAAATAAATGAATCGGAAATTAAAAACGAAATTGAAAAACAGATTAAAAGCATGCCTGGCCAAGAAAAAATGGTTATGGAATATTATCAAAAAAACCAAAGCGCACTAGCCAGTTTGAGAGGAGCATTGTACGAAGAAAAAGTAATAGAATTAATAAAGACAAAAATTAAGCTAGAAAAGAAAACTATAAAGACAAAGGAAGCAGAAGAAATATTAAAAAAAATTAGCGAAGATTCCAAAAAATCAAAATCTTCCGATGCTAAAAAACAACAGAAAAAAACAAAAATTACAAAGAAAAAATAGAAAAAATTAGCAAAAACTCTCCGAAAATTGTATAAGCGATACTGTTATGATTCGTAAGACTGAAGAAGAAATGAACAATTTGATTCCTATGGTTGTTGAACAAACAACCAAGGGTGAAAGAGCGTATGATATTTATTCTAGACTTTTAAAGGAGAGAATAGTTTTTTTGGTAGGCCCTGTTAATGACAATGTTGCATCGTTAGTTACAGCACAACTGCTTTTTTTGGAGTCAGAAAATCCAAAAAAAGAAATAAATTTTTATATAAATAGTCCTGGAGGATTAGTTACATCTGGTTTGGGAATTTATGACACTATGCAATATATAAAATCACCAGTCTCTACGCTTTGTATCGGACAAGCTTCCTCTATGGGTTCTTTTCTTCTAGCAGCTGGAGAAAAAGGAAAAAGATTTTCATTACCCCACTCCAGAATTATGGTTCACCAACCTTCCGCTGGTTTTCAGGGTCAGGCAACAGACATCCAAATACATGCAAAAGAGATTCTGTCTTTAAAAGACAGACTGAATCAAATTTATTCTAAGCATACTGGCAAATCTGTAAAAGAAATTTCCCAGGCTCTTGAAAGAGACAAATTTATGACGGCTGAAGAAGCAAAAGATTTTGGCCTTATAGACTCGGTAGTTGAGAAGAGAAAATAATACACAACATCTAGTTAGTAGCGCAACTTATACTTGCCATAGATTCTTCTAACATTTAAAATTAGATCATTGATTCGTTATGTCAGATAAAAATAATAAAAATATTCTTTATTGCTCCTTTTGTGGGAAAAGCCAACATGAAGTCAAAAAACTAATCGCAGGCCCGACTGTTTTTATTTGCGATGAGTGCGTTGAACTTTGTATGGACATCATCAAAGAGGAAACCAAAAGTTCTTTATTTAAAAATGAAGAAGGAGTTCCAACACCAAGAGAGATATGTAAGGTTTTGGACGACTATGTAATTGGCCAAACTCATGCAAAAGAAGTTTTGTCTGTGGCAGTACACAATCATTATAAAAGATTAAATCACGAATCAAAAAATAATAAAGATTTAGAATTATCCAAATCTAACGTTCTGTTAGTTGGCCCTACAGGATGTGGAAAAACTTTACTAGCACAAACTTTAGCAAGAATTTTAGATGTACCATTTACAATGGCTGATGCTACCACTTTAACGGAAGCTGGTTATGTTGGAGAAGATGTAGAAAATATAATTTTAAAATTACTTCAAGCCGCTGATTACAATGTTGAAAAAGCCCAAAGAGGCATAGTTTATATTGATGAAGTAGATAAAATTAGTAGAAAGTCTGAAAACCCTTCTATTACTAGAGATGTTTCTGGAGAAGGTGTGCAACAGGCTCTTCTAAAGATTATGGAAGGAACAATAGCAAGTGTTCCACCTCAGGGTGGCAGAAAACATCCTCAGCAAGAATTTTTGCAAGTAGACACAACAAATATTTTATTTATATGCGGAGGTGCTTTTGCTGGATTAGACAAAGTAATAGAAGCTAGAGGCAAAGGAACTTCAATTGGTTTTGGAGCAAGGGTTGTAAGTAAAGAAGAAGGTAGAATTTCAGATCTTATAAAAAAATTAGAACCTGAGGATTTAATTAAATATGGTTTAATACCAGAATTTGTTGGTAGAATGCCAATTGTTACCACTCTGGAAGACCTAGATGAGAAATCTTTAATAAAAATTTTAAAAGAGCCAAAAAATTCTCTAACAAAACAGTACAAAAGACTATTTGAATTTGAGAATGTTACATTAGAATTTAGAGAAGATGCTTTGAGCGAGATAGCAAAAAAAGCTATCAATAAAAAAACTGGTGCTAGAGGCCTTAGATCTATAATGGAATCGATTCTGCTTAAAACCATGTTTGCTTTACCTGACATGGATAACGTCAACTCAGTTACAATTAACAGATCTGTTGTTAAGGGGAAAAGCGAACCTATTATTAGTTACTCAAAAAATAAATCTACATCCGCAGCATAAATTTTCCTTGCAATAATTATTTAAGTAGCCATATTCATGCTATGAGCCTAGAGAGTAGAAAACCTCTTTTACCACTTAGGGATATAGTTATTTTCCCTTCAATTGTTGTACCTCTTTTTGTTGGACGAAAGAAATCTATAAAAGCTTTAGAAGAGGTGATGGAGTCAGATAAATCTGTGGTTTTGGTTACACAAAAAAATTCGGAAATAGACGATCCCGCGGCAAGTGACATCTATTCACTTGGATGTCTTAGCAAGGTTTTGCAGTTATTAAAATTACCTGATGGTACAGTCAAAGTTTTGGTGGAAGGTCTTGCTAGAGTAAAGATAGTCGAGATAGAAAATGACAATAAAAAATTTCTAAGTTGTAAAACCCAGATTGTAGAAACAGAAAAAGAAAATGAAGAGAATAAGATTTTTGCAACAAATTTAATAAAAAAGTTCGAGAAATTATCTGGTCTAAATAAAAAAGACGTATCTGATTTTACTAAAGGGCTAAAATCTTTAAAGAATGCAACACAATTAGCCGACAATATTTGTTCTAATCTAAATATTCAGATTTTTGAAAAACAAGCATTACTTGAAATGACCGATCTTAAAAAGAGGTTAGAAAAGATTTATGAATTAATAGAGAAAGAAACAAGCGTTATAAGTATGGAGAAAAGAATAAGAGGCAGAGTTAAAAACCAAATGGAAAAAACTCAAAGAGAGTATTATTTAAACGAGCAATTAAAGGCAATACAGAAGGAGCTTGGAGAAATAGAAGATGGCAAAGATGAGATATCAAATCTAAACAAATCTATTACAAAAGCCAAAATGACAAAAGAAGCTCAAAACAAATGTTTATCTGAGCTAAAGAAGTTAAAGGGAATGAGCCCCATGTCTGCAGAAGCAACAGTTGTTAGAAATTATCTAGATTGGATGATCGACCTGCCTTGGAGCAATAAAAGTAAAATTATTTCAGATTTAAATTCTGCTCAAAAAGTTTTAGATGAAGATCATTATGGATTAGCAAAAGTTAAGGAGAGAATAATAGAGTATTTAGCTGTTCAAAAAAGAATAGAGAAACTTAAAGGCCCCATACTTTGCTTGGTTGGCCCACCAGGGGTAGGAAAAACATCTCTTGGTAAGTCGATTGCGAGAGCTACTGGTAGAAAGTTTGTAAGAATCTCTCTAGGAGGGATAAGAGATGAAGCTGAAATAAGAGGCCATAGAAGAACTTATATTGGTTCTTTACCAGGGAAAATTATACAGATGATGAAAAAAGCAGGAACTAATAATCCGCTATTTTTATTAGATGAAATTGACAAGGTAGGCAGTGATTACAGGGGAGACCCATCTTCTGCTTTATTAGAGGCCTTAGATCCCGAACAAAACAAAACATTTAACGATCACTATTTAGAAGTAGATTATGATTTGTCAGATGTTCTCTTTGTAACTACAGCCAATACATTGAACATTCTTCCACCACTTCTAGATAGAATGGAGATTATAAGATTACCAGGTTATACAGAAGATGAAAAAATTAATATATCTCAGAAATTTTTAATACCAAAACAAAGCGAAGATAATGGATTGAAAAAAGATGAATGGGAGATTACAGAAAAAGTAAACAAAAAAATTATTAGAGACTATACCAGAGAGTCAGGGGTTAGGAATTTAGAAAGAGAGATTTCAAAAATTGCAAGAAAGATGGTTAAAAAAATAGACTCAAAAGAAAAAGTAAACAAAACAGTGTCGGAAGAAGATATCAACACTTATTTGGGAGTGAAAAAATTTAATTTTGGTGAAATAGAAAAAGAAAATAAACCTGGCGTTGCTACAGGTTTGGCATGGACTGAAGTTGGAGGAGAGATTCTTAAAATAGAGTCTGTTAATATGCCGGGTAAAGGAAAAATGCAGATTACCGGTAAACTCGGAGAAGTAATGCAGGAATCTGTAAAGGCAGCAAAATCTTATGTTAGATCTAAATCTTTAGAATATGGAGTAATACCTCCTTTCTTTGAAAAAAAAGATTTTCACATACACGTTCCCGAAGGAGCAACGCCTAAAGATGGTCCTTCAGCAGGAATTGCAATAGTTACATCTATTATATCTTCAATAACTGGAGTTGCTGTAAGTAAAGATGTTGCTATGACAGGCGAAGTAACACTAAGAGGACACGTTCTTCAAATAGGAGGTTTAAAAGAAAAATTATTGGCAGCTCACAGAGCTGGAATTAAAACTGTTCTGATTCCAAATGAGAACAAAAAAGATTTGGTAGAAATACCGGAGGTTATTAAAAAAAGTATAAATATAATCCCAGTTAGTACGGTAGATGAAGTATTAAAACATGCCTTAACTAAAACATTGAAACCAGTAAAATGGGCAGAAATTGACCAGGCTTCAGCTAAAAAAGACGAAATTGTTACGAGCAGACACTAATTTTTAAAAACTAATCAATCCAACTTTTGTATTTTGTTAAATTTTTTTCCAGGTATTTAGGTAAAACATCTTCTCCTACCTTTTCTAATTTATTTTTATTCTCAAATCTATTTTTATTTTTGTCTGAGAAATGATCATAGAATACTAATTTATTTTTGATAAATTTTTCCATGTCTTTTTCTGAGTATTTTGTCTCTTCATATTCTGGGTGATGAGCAAAGTTCTTCATTTTTTTATGTAGATCTTTTGGATTTTTCATATTTGTAAAATGCCACCCTCCATTTCTTATTATCTGCATGTTGCTATATTTTTTTTTAGAAAAAAAAGTATCTATTCTCCATAAAGGATATTTTTTAGCCTTTATATTTCTTAGCCATTGAGGCGAAAGAAAAAATTCTTTTTTGCATGCTTTGGTTCCGTACCACAAAAGTTTTGGATATAACAAATTCAATTTATAGTAAAACATTTTCTGTTCAAATAAAAAAATATTTTTTTTAATATTTTTAAAATTCACACTTTCCAAGTTAGGTATTTCGTCTAGATCAGATAAAATTATAATATCCTCATTATTTAATTTCTTTATACCTTGTTCCAAACATTCTCTTTGATAGTTATCTCTTAATAGCCCGTTATAAATTTTCTTGTTATTTAGCTCATCCTCACCATCCTCATCTTGAGTTTTTTTTAAGTTTTCTGGTTCATTTTCAATATAAAAATATTCAATTTTCTTCTGAAATTTCTTGAAGTTTTCTATTCTAAAATTTTTATTCTTAATTTTTCCACTATGAGTGAATTTGCTTTCGGTAATAATAAATTTGTCTACATATTCGTCTAAAATATTAAGACGAAGATCTAATAGCTCGTCTTCATCATAATACATAAAGCAATCGTATATTTTCATATATATTTGAATAAAGTTTTAATTTAATATAATTAATAACTAAATACAAAAGTTATGAGAAAAAAGATAGTTATCATTGGCGCTCTTGGTTATATCGGCACAGAACTATGTAAAATTTATTCAGGAGAAAGTTGGAAGAACTCCGTTGTTGCTATTGATAGCCGTTTTGTTTCAGAAAGAGTTTCCCAACTAAGAGATTGGAATATAGAATTTCGGCAAGGCGGATTATTAGATAAAGATTTTTTAGAAAAAAATTTAGCTAATGTTGATATAGTTTATCATTTAGCTGGAATCACGGATGTAGCTTACGTAAAAAAAGACTCTGATACACAACAAGATGAAAAAATAAAAACTATAGCGATTGAGGGTACAAGGAATGTTTTAAATTCCATAGATAAAAAATGTAAATTAATTTTTCCTTCTACCCATGTGATTTATGAAGGCCTTAAGGAAACAAAAAAAAATATCGAAGAAAATGAAAAACCATGCCCAATCCTTGCTTATTCGTTAAGCAAAGCCCAGAACGAAAGAGAAATCAAGGAATCAAAAAAAAATTATATAATATTAAGACTGGGATCTGTTTATGGGTACTCCACAGATACTATGAGGATAAATATAATGCCCAATTTATTTTCAAAAATTGCTTCTTTGAATGGCACCATTAGTTTGTTTTCAGGAGGTAAGCAAATTAAAAGTTTAACTCCTTTAATTGATGTTGCAAGATGCATGAAGTTTATGGGTGAAAACAAAAAAATAAATAATGAAATATTTAACTTAACAAAAGATTCTGTAACGGTAAAAGAGGTTGCTGAGATTTGTAAAAAAATAAATCCAAGAATGGATATCAAAACAACAGATGATGAAACACCCAACTTAGGATACACGCTTTCAAACAGAAAGCTTTTAAAAACCGGTTTTAAATTTCTTTATAATTTAGAAGATTCTATTAGAGAAATGATAACAATGTGGTCAAAGAGAAATTTTAATGAGAATCTTGAATATATAAAAAAAGGGGAAAAAGAATTTAAAGATAAACGTGGAAAAATAAGCAATTATGAATTACCCGAACCTATAAATCTAGTTGGATACATAGATTCAAAAAAAGGGACCGTAAGAGCAAATCACTTCCATCCAATTCAGGAACAGAAAGTTTTACTAGTGAGAGGTCAATTCATTAGCATCTATCAAGATTTGTTAAATAAAAATTCAGCAAAGGTTACACATGTGGTGAACGAAGGAGATTTAATAGTAACCAAACCAAATGTTGCGCACACAATGGTATTTACTAAAGACTCAATTTTTTTAAACTTGGTTAGAGGTGAAAGAGAACATAAAAATTATGGCATAACACATACCGTCAAACACGTATTAGTAGACGAAAAAGAAAAAAAAGTTTTAATGGATAATTATAAACCTGACTGTCGTGGCTGTGGAAACAAAAATTTAAAGAGAGTAGTTTCATTAGGATATCAGCCTTTAGCAAACAACCTACTCGTCAAAAAGAATTCTGATTGCGAGCTATATCCGTTAGAAATGAATTATTGTGAAAATTGTTATAATTGCCAGTTATCAGTTGTTGTTGATCCAAAAAAAATGTTTTCAAACTATCTTTATTTATCTTCCACATCAAAATCCTTTAGCAAACATTTTGAAGATGCTGCTAAAAAATACATAAAAGAATTTAAATTATCTAATAAAAAATCTTATATTATAGATGTTGGGAGTAACGACGGCGTTGCTCTTAAGCCATTTAAGGATAAAAATTTTAATAATATTTTAGGAATTGAACCTGCAAAAAATCTGGCAAAACTTTCAAATAAAAATAAAATAAAAACTTTTAATGGATTTTTAGAAGAGAAAAATATAAAAAAAATTAAAAAAAATGCAAATTTGATTTTGGCATCAAATGTGTTTGCTCACTCAGACAATTTAAAAGAAATGGCCGAATGCATGCTTAAACTCTTAAATAAGAGAGGAACGATAGTTATAGAAGTACAATATTTGCTAAACACCATAAAAGACCTTACTTTTGATAACATTTATCATGAGCATTATAACTATTGGTCATTAACATCTCTGATAAACTTTTTTAAACAATTTGAAGTTACCTTATATAAAGCAGAAAGAATTAATACTCACGGAGGCTCTATAAGAGTCTATATAAAAAAAGGAACAAAACACAAGGTGGAGCAAAATATAAAAGAACTATTAAAAATTGAAGAAAAATTTGGAATAAAAAATTACAAAACATACGAAGAGTTTGGAAAAAAGGTTCAAAAAATTAAAGAGAATGTTAGAAAAAATATAAAAAATCTAAAATCTAATGGGAAAAAATTAATTGCTTATGGATCTCCTGCTAAAGCTACGACTGCATTAAATTTCTTTGGTATATCAGAAGAAATAGACTTTATTGTAGAGGATAACAAATTAAAGCAAGGAAAATTTGTACCTGGAGTTAAGATACCGATAGTGAATAAGAAAAGAGTTTTGGATAAAAACAACAACATGATTGTATTGGCTTGGAACTTTTATCAAGATATAAAAAAAAACAACGAAGAACTCTCAAATAATTTTATGAGTATTAAGGATTTAGAAAATTAGACTATTTTTTCAAATACCTTTCAGCTTGCAAAATAATCTTTTCAGTATTTTTGGGAATATCACTTAATTTTTTTTTTGAATCTTTAATCTCATTCACTAGTCTTAATTTTTTTTCTTTTGGATTCCGAAGTTCATTCACTAGTTTTAATTTGCCTTCCTTTTCTTCTAACAATAAGTCAACAGCTGCAATAATCTCTTTTACTTTGTATCTATTACTCATTTATAAGTTTCGTTTTATAAAGTTTTTTAAAGAAAATTAGGCTATCTGGATTTGCTAAGGCTTGCAAATTGTCAATTTTTTCACCGTGAATAGCTTTTTTTACAGCCAGCTCTACAATTTTTCCACTTTTAGTTCTAGGTATTTCAGGAACTTGTATAATTTTATAAGGAACATGTTTGGGGGAGCAATTTTTTCTTATTTTATTTTTGATTAAATCAACGTCTTCTATGTTAAGTGAATTTTTTATGTTTAAAACAACAAATAATATTATCCTTACATCGTTATCCCAATTCTGACCTACAACTAAACTTTCACGAATAAAATCAATATTTTCTACTTGCCTGTATATTTCTGAAGTACCCAGTCTTACCCCGCCCGGATTCAAGGTAGCATCTGATCTTCCAAGTATAATAAATCCACCATTTTTTGTTCTTTGAATAAAATCACCATGATGCCAAATATTTTTATATTTTAAAAAATAAGCTTTTTTAAATTTTTTATCGCTAGGGTCATTCCAAAACTTAATGGGCATTGTCGGAAAAGGTTTTTTTACAACTAACTCTCCTTTTTCATTTTCATTTATACTTTTTCCTTTTTCATCAAAAACATCAACGTCTATACCAAGACTTTCGCCCTGTATTTCACCAGCATGTACGCTAGAAAAAATATTTCCTAAAACTAAGCAGCCTACTACATCAGTGCCACCGCTTATAGAAGCTAGATGAACATCTTTTTTTATATTCTTGTAAACGAATTCAAAACTTTCTTTAACCAAGGGAGAACCTGTAGAAGCAATAATTTTTAAACTAGATAGATCTAGATTATTGAAATTACAATTTTCTTTTTTTAAAAAATCAATATATTTAGCGCTGATACCAAATAAATTTATTTTTTCTTTTGAGCAGAGCTTCATCAAAACATCTTTAGATGGATAGGTGGGCGATCCATCATACAAATATATACTCGCGCCAGACGATAAACTTCCAACTAACCAATTCCACATCATCCAGCCTGTTGTTGTGTAGTAAAAAATTTTATCATTGTTTACAATATTGCAGTGTAGTGAAAATTCTTTATTATGTTCAATCAATACATTCCCAGCTCCGTGAGCAATACATTTTGGGACGCCAGTTGTTCCACTAGAATAGAGTATATAAAGAGGGTGACTAAAATTGAATTTTTTAAAAGTTTCATCTATTTTAGATTTTTTAATAATTGAATAAAAATCAAGGTACTTTGAGTTTATTTTTTTTTCAAATTCGTTTGTATATGGGAAAACTATTACCTTGTTTATTGATTTAATTTTTTTTAATATTTTAGGAATCTTCTCTAAAATATTTATCCTTTTTCCATTATAAAAATAATGTTCACAAGTTATAAGTATTTTTGGTTTTATTTGGGAAAACCTATCAATTACTCCGTCGATTCCAAAGTCGGGAGAACAAGACGACCATATTAAGCCATTTTTTGATGCAGCCAAAAAAGAAATGATAGTTTCAATTGAATTAGGAACATAGGCAGCGACTCTATCTTTTTCTTTTAAATTTATTTTTTTCAAGTAGTGAGAAAATCTACAAACATTTTCGTATAGTTTTTTCCAGGTAATTTTTTTCTGAAAAAGATTTTCTGATAAAAAATTTATAGCAATTTCTTGATTTTTTTTTCTTAATAGATTTTCTGCATAATTTATTTTGGAATCAGGAAAAAAGACGTTTTTATAAAATGTATTTTTTTTTTTAATAATTTTACCTTTTTTTATACCTTTAATTTTTGTAAAATCCCATACTTCAGACCAAAAATACTCTGGATTTTTTACAGACCATTCCCAAAGATCTTTGAATTTAGAAGTATTTTTAAAAATACCTTTTTTTTCTAAATGTTCACAGAATTTTTCCAACTGAGAATTTTTTCTAAACTCTTCATTTGCTGACCATAATGAAGACTGATTTTTTGTCATTAACTTTTATCTATAAAAGTCTAGAATAAATATTTTAAAAAACTCAAGGGACTCAAAGAAATGCTCAATATATGGCTCTAGAAAAGGGAATTTTCTTGCAATTCTTGCTCTTTCGAAATTTAAAATACCAATTAGGAAAGTGAATAAAATGGAATATGTAATTATATAATTAAAAAAACCAAACCCTATTTTTGTTTCTTTGACAATTTTTTGTTTTTGTACTTTTTGTTTAACCTTTGTTTTTTTAGACAAACCTTTTTCTGTGGCATAATCTTGTACTGTTGTCCCCCATTTTTGTTGCATATACTCTTTTGAATAAGGGGCAAGACCTGTGCTTTTTTTTACTGATTTTTTCTTTGCAGGCTGGATAGTTTTTTTAGTAGGCAAAGAAGTTACTGCCTTAACGATCTTGGGTTTTTTGACAGGGAGTTGTTTCCATTCATTCGAACAAGAACTGCATTGAACAATTCTGCCTTCAGCAGGTATTGCTTCATCAGGAACAACAAACTGTTTTTTACATTCTGTGCAAGTAATTATCATTTGTCTAAATTATAATGTAGTTCTTGTAGATTAACAAAAGTTTTAGCTTTTTACATTCCTATTTTTTTGTTGTATACCACGCTTTGTTTCGATCTGGGGCGGTTAGCTCAGTTGGTAGAGCATCTCGTTTACACCGAGAG
>CETA01111956.1_pt1 | contig 13285 bp, 21 predicted proteins | sample 531251 | NCBI WGS metagenome assembly CETA01 (sample SAMEA2622362, study PRJEB7988) | marine metagenome | biome: marine biome (ENVO:00000447); feature: mesopelagic zone (ENVO:00000213); material: "saline water (ENVO:00002010), including plankton (ENVO:xxxxxxxx)" | depth 380 m
AACGATGCATTAACAACATATTGATGCTTTTTATCCGATCTCGATGCAACGTCAGTTTTACGTTTACCGCACTTGTTGCATCTTAGGTAATGAAACAGTATCTGGCGATGGGTACCGTCTGATTTAACCCATCTTGCTGTATCGTCCGCAGCAACAAATTCAAAATCATGAAAACAAAAGAACAAAATATGTTTCCTTAAAATTGGTACCGGAAGTGGGATTCGAACCCACAATCCTCAAGGGCGGGAAGGCTTAAACTTCCTGTGTATTCCATTCCACCATTCCGGCTTAGTACTTAATCTCGCATTCGACTCTGGTCATCCTTCCTAGCGGAAAAGGCGTTCCGTGCATGTCGTATGCTATCTTGTTTTCGGTTTTCCACATGCTGTTCGAGCATGCAACAATCCACTCGCTGTAGATTGAGTTTGTACACTTAATTTCTGCTAACTTAGTACGCGGTGCGTGTCTTTGCACACGATAAACAACAACTTTGTGTACGCGATCATTTCCGCGTGCCGATATGTGTTTACCGATTTCCTGTATAAACATCCAATCGGTATTTTCAGTCAACTGCCCTGGTTGCAAACTTTTAGCAATACCCGGAACTTTTTTTGCAGCTTCAGCATGATCATTTGACATTTTCACTACTGCGTTGACTACATGATCGGTATTACCTCGGGTACTATAGTTGTATACTTCCGGAGGGCCTACTAAATATGACAGCCATCTTTTCATCATTTTAAACATACATGTACCTTTAAATAAGTTAAGCTGCAAAGTTGTTCAAAAGCGGGCCAGTGCTTCCAAACGTCAACACCCTTCCTTCCTGTGTATGCGCAATCAAGCAAGTTCAGACGCCTGTTCCTACCTTCAACCGGCGGTAACAATTACAGCTTAAAAGTGTTGCTACTTACGCTTTAACGGTCGGTTGGAAATAGTATATTTCTGTCCGTTGATTTCGTAAGTTGCAGTATCTTTGCCTTGTTGGGCATAATCTCTTAATGCCCTCTGGCCTTGTTCGCTTTGTAGAAGCTTTTTGCCTAAAGGGCCTAATAGTGCTTTCACGCTATTTCCTTCTACGCCTCCGGATAAACCAAAATAGTGTTAACCAGGATCCAAACGATATAATCAATTTAAAGAATGCTTGCGGGAACGACAGTTTCGTGCTCGGATGCAAAACAATCTGTATCGCCATGGATGCAACTATTCCTATGTAATAAAAAGCAAACACGGAAAAGTAAATGTCCATTAAGTTCCTCTTACTCGATCCGGATACTTGGTGTTTATGTCCGGGCCTTCTGCGCACACTTTATTAATCTTGTGCGGAGGAACATGAGTTAATTTGTTACCTTCGACATAGCGATAGCCAGTCTTGATAATTTCTGCAACGTGCTCTCTGGCACTTGCATGATTTTTTACAGTATACTCTCTAACCACGCCAGTGTCAAGATAAACTGCAATGGTAATTTTCTCATTTACATCATCTGGATTCATTGTACTTCCTTGTGTATGTGCTAATCTGTATCATCGTCCAAGAAGCGATGAAAATGTCTTTTAAACCATGGACCCGGACTGTCCGGATGTGGATCATACATTTCTGCAATATAATCTACAATAAACAATATTGCGGTAATAACGTATGAAGTTGTTACACCAACTATACCTATTAGATGCAACGCTGTTGTTAACAGGAACACAATTGCCCCAATGTGATAAAACGTTGCTCTTACTCTATGACGACCGAAAAGTCTCATATAAATCTCCTATAAAAGTTGGAAAACTTCTATACGGATTTTTAGGCCCACACAAAAACTCCTTAGTTAATAATTCTGGCGGAGAGTACAGGATTCGAACCTGTGTGCCCTGTAATAGGACTCTCGATTAGCAGTCGAGCGCAATAGACCAACTCTGCCAACTCTCCAAATTCTTTACCATCCGCTGTAGATTAAATAATCGTTATCCCAGTTGAATGTGTGCAATATATGCAGTAAGTTGAATACTGCATATTCAAATTTCCACGAACGTGTTAAATGTCCGTCCGTATCTTTATCGCCGATTTCATCTGTTATCAGCGTTGAGTAAAACTTGTTTTCCCATTCGCTTACTTTAGTACGAACATGTTGTTCGACAACGGCAGTATCACCTGTTTGTATTGTTTCTAACAACTCATTGTACCATGCTTCGGTACTTGATCGGTACTCTTCGATTATGTGCAACAGGAAATCACGATCAACAATTACAAATTCTGTTTCTTCGAGGTCAAAATCGTAAAACGGCTCAACGTTAAGATGTGTTTCTTTAGCATAATTAACATACTTTCCGAGTTCAACTAATTCTTGATGACCCGGAGGACGATAATGAGCATAGCCTGCATGATGATCTTCGAAGTACTGATAAGCTTCTTGTTCTGTTTTAAGATGCTTGAACTTTTTGTGATCAACTTTTGGAAAACGTCCAAGTCTTGCTCGGTAGCCCATATCAATACCTTTTGAAATTTTGGAAGGACCGGATTCGAACCGTCAATAACGTCCCGAAGGGTGCTTTACCAATTAAGCTATCATCCTCAAACACCCGCCTCGGAGCATTTGCAAAAAGTGGTGGGTCGCCCGAGGTTCGAACTCGGAACCTATCGGTTAAAAGCCGATTGCTCTAGCCAGTTGAGCTAGCGACCCGTAAATTAAATTATCTCTTCCATGTACTGCATTTCTTCTTCAGAAAAGAAAGTACAGTCACTTACTATGTTTCCTTTACTGTCGGTTACATAGTAATTGCTTCCTTGTTGCACTAATGACACACCACTTGTGGTCAGTGCCGGAAACAGTTCAAGTAAATCATCAGCACCAAAAACGCTGTTTTCGAAACCGTCTAAATCTTTAACGCGGAACTTTTTCATTTTCGATACCTTATAGTTAAAAGTGGCGGACGCACCAGGGCTCGAACCTGGGACTTACTGGTTAACAGCCAGTTACTCTACCAACTGAGTTATACGTCCGTGATTACCTTTAAACTTGGCGGGGCTGACGGGGATCGAACCCGCTACCTTGTCATAGACAGTGACCTATGCACTCCATTTACACCTCAGCCCCAAAATTGGTCGAGACGGACAGTATTTTTCTCTAAGCATGAATTTATGATAGGAACTGTCTGTGTCTCAAAAACTTTAACAATATAAGCACACTATACATGAATGTGCTTGTATTGTCAACCTTATTTTTTATCTTGTGCCTCTGCTACACGCTGTCTTAAACTGGTGCTGCTAAAGCTGTGATCACGAGAATTAAAATAAAGTTTAATACCTTTGTCCTGGCAAATTTTTCTGCCGGTGAACTCTCGTTCTGCATACTCTTGTCCGAGTATGCGAACATCAATCGGTAGAGTAAGTAACAAATCCTCCAAGTCCTTTTCGGTGTTGTAAACAACTAAGTCGTCCACAAACTTTACGGCACTGAGTTGAATTTGACGTTCAACTAAACTTTGAACGGGTGGGTTCTTGCTGTCTGGACGGTCCAGTGTTGGGTCGTTTTGTAATCCCACTATCAAGAAATCGCACTGCCGTTTTGCTTCTTCAAGCATTGCTACATGACCTGCATGTAACAAATCAAAGGTGCTGCACGTGAAGCCAATGACTCCGCAATCCTTATAACTTAGCTTCATTGTTACCTTCTCTAAAATTGGAAGGGGTAGCAGGTCTCGAACCTGCAACCTACGGGATCAAAACCCGGTGTTCTACCAATTGAACTATACCCCTATAAAATGGTGCGTCCAGCTGGACTCGAACCAGCGACCCTCGGAACTTCAACCCGGCACTCTACCAACTGAGTTACAGACGCATTTGTCTCTTTCGAATGTACGACTTACACCTTTCCATCCTTCGTAATAGTAAAGGTTGTCTCTGTACAATCCTAAGTGAACAGCATGTATATTGCGGTTTGGATATTTTGCAAATACTTGTTCTGCTGCACGTTTGCATGCATCATCGAAATCCGGTGTGTCTGTTTCGACGTGCGGAACAATGTTTGTTACAACTTCGTCCGAACCGAAAACATCAACTGTTTCTGTTACAGTGATTGTGAACACTCTATTCATGTGCATACCTTTATATGGCACACCCTCCAGGACTCGAACCTGGGACCTTGACGTTCGTAGCGCCATGCTCTATTCCAACTGAGCTAAGGGTGCATTAACTGTGTAAACAATAATACTATCTTTATGTGCTATTGTCTACCTTGTATGGCGGTGGGCGGAGGGCACGATCCCCAAACCCCGTCAAGGGTTCCACTGGTTTTCAAGACCAGGACACAGACCATCTCTGCGTGTCACCCACCTTTAATCATATAGACTAAGAAAGTTTCCGTATTTACTCTGAACAAACTCTAAAATCGGTTTCATCTCAGCTTCGTATAATACTTCTATTTCGTATGGAAACTGTGCTAACTTTTGTTTCCATTGTTCTGTTTTGTATCCTTTTATTTCGACATACTTGCCGTTGACAATAAAATCCGGATTGTATTTGCGTACTTTTCCTTCGTATTCGTATTCGAAAATTTCAGCACATCGCTCAATTGCAATTCCGTGTTCTTCGCAGTATATAAGGTACGCAAGTTCCCATGAACTATCGCAGTAAACGCCTTTATATCTTCCTTTTTTGCCTCGACCTGAGCCTTCGACAAGTCCGCCGAGATCACGTGCTTTTGCATACTCGGACAAACGCTGTTTAGTCTCGTTACTATGCGATCTGAACGATCCGAACTTTTTACCTTTACTATTTTTGCTTATTTTAGCAAGACGGCAATCATTTTCTTTTGTTAATCCTTTATTCCAGGGTACCTGTAAATTTGATTTGCCTTTGTTCCACGCTTCGCGTTTCCAAGGTTTACGTTCTGTATTCTCTTTACAAGATCGCAAATGCGACCCTAGACCGCCGCTATTTTTAAATTCTCTATTGCAATATTCGCATATATTCATACGCTGCCGCTACCCAGAATCTTTCGGCTTACCTCTCCTAATCTTTTATTTCCTTCTTTGCCCCATGGCGTTCAAACGTTACTGTTGTTATGCCTTGGTCGCGAAAGAATTTGTATATCCCGGACAATATCTCTCTGTTCATTTCACCTTTCAGTCCTGTTAAATGAACCTCAGTGTCGCTTATATGCTGCACAGTGATTATTGTATCGTACGGGTCTCTGTTTTTTGCTGATTTGTCGTCGTCGACAAAAATTCGCAAATGCGATGTAACTCTGTCTAAATCAATTCTCATTACATTCCGTGTATGATTATCAAAGTTACTACAAGATACTTTGTTTTTAGTTTTATTTTGGTTGCCAGTATCGACTCTTACCAAATTCCTGTTCTGCTGCTGCAACTTTGTTTTGGGCAGTTTTGCCACTAGTGTTATACATTTTAAAACCCCATTTACCGCTTTTGGTTTTTGTTAAACCTAGCTGCTTGGCACGTTCTTCCTGATCTTCAGGAACATTGAAAAAATGTATGCCAACCATTTGCGGCTTTTGTTGCTGAGTTTGCGGCTTTTGTTGATAGCTGCGTCTCGGTGTATAACTACGTCTGCTGCTGTTTGCAATAGCACGTTTTGCTTGCTGAACACTATAACCCTTGGACATATAATAGTCCATTGCCTGATCATAATCTTCTTCGTTTATTACTGAGCTTTGCTCTTGGATAACTTCGTTTATACGCATGCTGCACCTTTATAAATTAATACAGCTATTTATCGCATAACAAAAAATGGTAGCCGAGGAGAATTTCGAAATCCCGTCCACCGCTGTGTAAAAGCGGCACTCTGCCTCTGAGTTACTCGGCTTTAAATTGTTTGTTACGATACGCTTTCCATGTTCTTGCACTATTGCTTCGATTTGGATAATCCCACATGACACCATCGCAAACAGTGTCAGCATAAGATTTGTATCGTACCTTTTTTACACCGTATTCACGATATTCGAATTCCGATGTTTGAACTTGTTTTAACAGTCTGAACCACGCATTATTGCTGTGACTTTTTCTGCCTCTCCACATAATATTCTCCCATGTAAGTTACATGATCGAATGTCGTAAGAGTAGTAAAACATAGTCTTTCCTTATCTGGTGGAGAATATCGGACTCGAACCGATCAGGCCAAGATGGTGCAAGCATCTTCCGGGTGCCCTGCCCATTCCCCTATAAATTAAAATATCTGTTACGATCTTCTTGCGTCGGAGTTAACTTGCGTGTCATTTCACGAAACTTTTCTTCTTGTTCGTGTACACTTCTTGCAAATTCTCGACAATCTTCTTCTGTCGGTTCATATTCCTGTAACGCTTTAATAAGTTCTTCGCTCACGATATTTCCTTAAAAGTATTTAAGAAGGCAGGATTCGAACCTGCGAAAAGCCAGCAGTTCAGCGATTATCAAATGCCTATACCCGATGGGTAATGCGGATTCGAACCGCAATCATAATCGTTTTTGGGGAAGTCCCCTATAACCATCTTCTTAAATTTGGTGCCGGCACGGGGAGTCGAACCCAACGGACCTTCGCATTACAAGTGCGCTGCTCTACCAACTGAGCTATACCGGCGAATTTCTTCTTCTTAGAACACTATATCCGTGTTCTTTAAGCTTCTCGGAGAAGTATCTATTTCCTTCTCTGGTTTTTGCATTTAGTCCAATTGTGGACAATGTCTTTGATATCGAGTTAGTATCTTCAAAAATGCTTACTAACGTTTCGAAATTTCTATCAATTAAATTGCAGTAATCGGGCCTAGTAAGTTTCTTTTTACAGTGCTTACTACATACTGTTTTATTTGTTGAGCTTCTAAATTTTTTACTACACACAGAACATGTACGGTTGTAATAATTATCAAAATCGACTACTCTGCCTTTGCACCATCCGGCTGGCACATTTTCCTCTTTAGGTATCTTTATAGACTTACGTAGTACAACCGAATGTATCCATTTAGTTCCGTAATTACTATTCTTTCTGCCGGATTGAGAATAACTCTGTGCTAACGCAAATTCCTTTCGTAACTTTTCGTGTATTACACCTGTGTATCGTTTGTGATTAGCACTATGAGAGCACATCATCATAAATGCTTTTACCATTTTAAAGTATTCAGGTGTGCCTTTTGCGTACATCTTTGTCAACAGCTTATGACAGACATAATGCTCCTTAGCGGTTAACCTAACTATATTTTCTGTACTGTCGGGGCCGCCGATGGATCTCGGTACTATATGGTGTTTTTCTATATAAACATCACTTAGCAGAGTCCTTACTTTTGCAACACTAATAATTCTATCGTATATACTTGCATAGTTCATACAAGTATTTATCTTTTACTGCGATATTTTAATTACAAAACCGCCGTAATAGCCAATTATACGATGGAGGCATAATTTGTTTTATTTAGCAAAGTTGGTGGAGCGGGTCCGAGTCGAACGGACACAGCCAGGGGCGTCTGGGTTACAGCCAGGTGAGCTCGCCAATGCTCAGCCACTCCTTTGTCTTTTACGTGTTGCTAGGCCGATGGTTAGTACATAGCGTGTACCTCGTGCAACTTCACTTACTTCGTGTTCTATTGCATCTGGCCTGAACAACATAATTCTTTTATAGCATCGTGTTTTAAAATAGTACACGTTGCCGCCAACATCAGCCTTTTTTAATACAATGTTAAGCCGGAAATGTTTGTACCCTTCTATTGGGTCAGTGTGCGGAGGAATATATGATTTTGGCGGATATTTAAGTATATAGCAATCCATGCCAAACAATTTAAAAGAGAACTCAAATATCTTTTTCTTAAGATATCCAGTTCCTTGTCTTCCTTTGATCCACATTACATGTTCCTTAATATGGTGTCCCCACCTGGACTCGAACCAGGGACCTTCCAGTTATGAGCTGGCTGCTCTACACTCTGAGCTATAAGGACAAAACTGGTCGGTGAGGTGAGATTCGAACTCACGGGGTCGATTGACACTGACTCCCAAAGCCAGCCCGCTACCAAGCTACGGTCTACACACCGGTTTCTAACCATTGCTTAATATACTTTCGCTTGTCACCGCATCTCGGATTATAGCCCATTTCTATTAAGCATGCTGTTACTGTTATGCCTTTAGCATACAATAACATGAATTCGTCCTTTCGTAAAACAAAACCTTTAGGTTTTGCTTTCTTCCCTGTTCTGTGTACCGAACGAGACTTTTGTCTGCATTCAGCTGAACAACATTTTGTATTTGACGATTTCCTATCGACGAATGCAGTATCGCATACTGCACACATTTTGTTTATTTTGTTTCTGCCTCTGATCCAATGATCAGGTAATTCATCGCATTTAGAAACCTTTTTGTTTTCGCCGGTTTTTAAATTGCAAATCCACATCTTACCGTACTGTGAATTTTTATCGCCTTGCTGCGAATGCGACATTACTGCACTGAAGTGTACGCGAGCGTATTCGTACAGACGACTATTAAAATAACGCTGCTGCTGTACATTTGCGCTTTTCATCATTAGAAATGCGTGATTCATTTTGCGCCACTTAGTGGTATTTTTCTTGTACATCTTTGCTAAAAGACAGTGACATATAAAATGCTCGCGTGCGGTAAGCGAAACTAAGTTTTCTATGCTGTCGTCGCCGCCGAGTGACCGAGGTAGTATATGGTGCCTTTCGGTATATCCTTTTGCAGGATTTTCTTTACGGTATTTTATAATATTATCGTAAATATTTTCGTAGTTCATGCACGTATTTACAATACGCGCAAAGTCCGAACTAAGAATTCCGAAAATGGTAGTGGTAACTGGGCTCGAACCAGTGCAAATGACGCACGTTATCAGCGTGCCGCTCTACCAACTGAGCTATACCACTATAATTCGCAGAACCAGTTGTATTTTCCGTAAATCGGATACCATAAACTGGTTTTGTTTGCCGGTACTATAAATGCAGTATATGTATACTCATCTCTTATCCAGCAAGTGATTACCCTTGGAGTAGTGTTTACTACGCGAGTGAAAACTACACCGGCTTTGTTTGTTGAATGCTCTGTATAAACAGGCTTTTGCGGTTGTTGTGCATTTACAGGAGCAAATGCAGAAGCCGAAGTTAGTAAAAATAAACAAAACAGTAAATTCTTCATAACCCCAGCAACCTATTCCTTTCTTTTAACAGATGGTCAAGTTGCTTTTTGTCCATGTCGTATGTACTTTCGTCCGAAAGAGACAATTTCGCACCTGACGATTTTAACCTTTCGTAATCTCGAATGTGCCCTTGCACAATGCGTATTTGCAAATCAAGATAACGAGTATCTGATATTTCTTTATGCATGTATCGAGTATCTGCCCACATAATACAAGTTCCGATTAAAGCTAAAATCGGTATAACTGTACTGGCAAAAAATGTTAAATTCTTCTTGATATCCATGCTAAAATATTTAGTTGAGCACTGTCTATTAATACTCTGGGTGATAATTCTTAGCAGACTCGATACCACGTTCAATAATTTCATCAGCAAGTGTTTCTTCGATATATTCTTTGAACATTTCATCTACTGCTTGCTGGCCGCCCATTGCATGCTCGAAATACTTTAGGATAGTCTGAAGATTTTTCTTCTGTCTTCCAGGAATACGTAATTCTCGGATTACATCCTTCAGCATTTCTTTTGCTTCTGGTTTAGTCTGGTACGCATGCTCATCAAGGCTGTAACCTTTATATGTTACTCCACCTTCTAAATCTGTTTGCGAATGGATACCCGATTCTGAACCGTATTCGTATCCGAAACTTGCGTCGACTTCTCTTGCATCATTATCGAAGTAAACTTCGAAAAACAGTGCCGAGTCATCAAAAATTGCTACCGAAACATCTGCACGCTCGCCGTCGATGTCAATATCAATAAGCTCAATTTCTACATCGTGCTTGTCTAACCAGCCCTTTTGCGGACCTTCGTTCATAATTTCATAAAATCTCATTGATAACACCTTTAAAAGATCATTTAAGATATTTATCAAAAAAATGGTAGCGGGAGAGGGATTTGAACCCCCGTCATTCAGGTTATGAGCCTGAGCTGGAACCAACCTCCAGTCCACCCCGCGTCAGTATGGCTATCAGTACAGGACTCGAACCTGTGTCCACGGCTTCAAAAACGCTTATGCTGGGTGCCGCAGCTCTACCACGTACTCAGTCACATACACAATACTCTTCATGCTTTTATTGAAAGTAGTCAAATATACAGCCTTGTCCAGCACTTCCCCGGACTCAGTGGTTTTATAGCCTAAGCGTTTGTTACTCTATAAAAATCGTACTTGTTTATTGCACACTTTCTCTTGTGTACTACACCTTTTCCTCTGAGCTTACCTGATAATTAAATTGGTACTCCAGAAGGGAATTGAACCCTCGGTCCTAAAGCGGACGCTAGATTGAAAGTCTAGTGACGAAAACCAGCATCGTCGTCTGGAGTATAAAAACACTTAGGGGTGACGAACGGGCCACGATCCCGCATCTTCCAAGGTCACATCCTGGGGCTCTGCCTACTTGAGCTACCGTCACACCTAAGTGTTCTTTACACTTTAAATTTATTTGATGATGCCTACTTGCAGATGCTTTCGGCACATCAAAAGGTAATATTCCAAATTGTTAATGATCAATACTTTGCAGTTTTGTCGCAAAGGTCTAAAAATAGACATAAAAAAACCGGGCTATCTAGCCCGGTTATTTTGTAAATGCAGTGTTATATTATTCAAACACCTTTTTTCTCACTTACAAAATAACCGGATCTACCATACGGGCTATTATGCTCTCGTTTAAGATCAAACGCAGGCACAAGACCGCTAATCGCGTCAAACGATTGCATCGTGGCTTGTTGTATTTGATTTAAAAATAATGAAAACATAATTTCCTCTAAGTTCTTTATTACAGTTTTATTTATCTAAACTGCTAATTTATGGTGCTATTATATGACGTTTTTATGTAGTTGTCAACCGTTTTTACAAAAAAGTTTAAATTAAATTTCTAACTCGTCTGTGCCGGTAATAGCTTCCGGTAACGGGTTAATCATAACCCGTCTCTATCGTGTTCGTCGGATACATTGTACCCTTCGTCGGATACTCGACCTACTACACCCGGTCGAATGAAACCGTCGTAACTGTGTTCGTTATACATTATACGCCCATTCCTTCTTTACAAAACATATTTAGTCCCAGAGCTCTTCGCTGGTTACTGTTCCGTGATCTTGTTCAATGCGAAGTTGTGGTCTTGACATTTGTAACACTCCTTGTTTACTTTTATTTATCAAAGTATTCATACAGTATACACGAATATCTTGATTTGTCAACCTTAAAGTGATCCTACTCTAGTAAACGTCGGTGTTTCTTGAGACGGGTGCTTTCTTTCGTTCACAAAACTTGAAAGTGTACCGTCGATATTTTCATCGACAATTTCAGAGGTGTTGTCGTCGAATCTAACACGTATGCGTATAGTAGTCGAATCTAACTGGTACGCATATATTCTATACAATGCCTGTGTATACGGCGACGATCCTGTTTCGGTGTATATTAGCTGGAACGACCCTGTTAAGTCAAGGTAGCCTATTCCTGACACTTGAGTTTCGGTGTTCTTGTATGTTGCTTGTCGTGCTAATTCAATATTGCCGGCATCATTAAGCAAACTGGTCCACTCTGAATTTTTAGCAGTTGCAGAACCCCCGGTTCTTGATGCTGACAAAATTATGCGGCCACCATAAAGAAAGAAGTTGCTCATAAGTATAGTTGAAGACCACGACACATCAACATCATAAAACACGCCGCCGTTCCAGGCAGATGTTCGTGTCGTTGTTAATCGTAATGTATTTGCATACTGAGAAATATTTCCCTTGAACAGACGTGCAAGATCAGTGCCATTGTTGGCATACCCAATGTCCGGTATGCGCTGGTCCTTTTCGAGAGTTTGATAGATATTCGAGAAATTAGTTCCGTTCTCAGAATAAGCTATTGACGGTCCTGTTCCTGCTTCGAACAAGTCATCTAATAAAATTCCATTTGCTCTGTACGTCATTAATACACAATTCCATTTAGTTTTGTGTATTTATCAAAAGAAAAGGGCCTTGCGGCCCTATCCTTTCGCTACTATTCCTTGTACGAGCATAAACGCAAATGCGTTTAGTGGCACATCTTCCTTGATGTTATGTACAGTAGCTATTTTGTTTCGACTTGTAGGAGCCTACTACATGGACCCGGGTGTCTAGAATGCCGGTACCTATCATCTATATTTCACGTATCACAATTACCTACGTTGCGAAAGAGGCTTTTTTATCATCTATAATTTAACTTAATCGATTATACACAGCATTTCCTCGCTCTGCTTCTCGATATGCCAGTAAGCATTCTTCTAGCTGTTTAAAGCTGTCTGTTTGCTTGACCAACTCAGCTATTGTAGCATCTTGTGAAAATATGTCAACCATTTTTTTGTCATTTTCAAGCACCACCTTGTATCTAACATCAATTGAAATTTTTAGCAGGACTTCCTGCGTTTCCCTATCAACGAACAAGTTAATACGTTGTTCGATTTGATTCTTTCCAAGTGTGTAAAAACGTTTCTTTTTGTTTTTGAAAATTTTACGAATGCGTTCGTCTAGTCCTTGCCAGGCTTTTTCTACTTCACTGAATGAGCTCATGCGTCTGTTTCCTTGAACACTTTTTGGCACTGGCGATGAGTTTCAGCTACTGTAATCCAATCACCAAATGTTCTTCGTTCGGTTCCGTCTAGTGTGTAATATGTTAGGTATTCATTGATGCGTTCATCGGAATACGATTTTTGTATCTTGATGCGCTCTGCTTCATCTAAGTTTACATAACCTGGCCAGGTCACTACATTTTCTCTGATTAAAAATTCTGGCAGCTCTTTGAATGCAAGTTCAAGACACTGGTGGTATGTGGGTTCGTCTGGCGGACCAGACTTTAACATTGGATGAGCATGATGATAAGCTTCGTTGAAATTTTGTACCAGCATCAAGGTAGTGTAGCTGCCAGGTTGCAAACCGTATATAAAGAAATTTATTACTGCTTGCTCTATATTATCTTCTACAATTCTTGGCTTTGGTTTAACTTCGTATAGTTCACACATGACACTGACCTTTTTTACTTTGTGCTTACATTACGATATTAGTTTGCAGAAAGCAACCTAGAATTATTAGATAAATACACAAAACAGGAGTTTCGAATGCCACGTATATCATTATGGAATCCGAATAAAGGAACCGATTACAAGTATGCCGATGAGGTTAGTAGCGAAATTACTAACATGGGCGGTGCTGGAATT
>CETA01141353.1_pt1 | contig 13065 bp, 17 predicted proteins | sample 531251 | NCBI WGS metagenome assembly CETA01 (sample SAMEA2622362, study PRJEB7988) | marine metagenome | biome: marine biome (ENVO:00000447); feature: mesopelagic zone (ENVO:00000213); material: "saline water (ENVO:00002010), including plankton (ENVO:xxxxxxxx)" | depth 380 m
TCTATGGGATTACAAAGGACAGTCTGCTTTTCAAATTTCATCATCCATAGGAATTGGAAGTTCCGTTTCTTGAATTTTCAGAACTTCCGTTCCTCCAAATTCGCTAATTATTACTGCTTTCATATTGATTTTTTTGTCTGTGTAAAATTGCAATACTTTCCCCAAAAGGATGTATCCAAAACAGCTGTTGTTGTAGTCAAAATGAAATCTCAATCATTTTGGATGTTGGGTGGACTTGTTTGTTCTGCTGATATATGAACGTTGCTTGGTCAACCTTGCACCCATCGTGTTTGAATAACAAGTAGCGTGAAATTTTGAGTTAATTTTCAATCTCACCAGAAGCTAAAACTTTTGATTTGATGACTTCCCAAATGTAGCAAAAATTTGGGTTAAGGAAACACGTAAATATTTGTCATATAATGTATTGGGATTTTTTTTTCTGCCACCAAGATATTTATTTGCATCCAGTTTCCTAAACCTTTTCCACTTTTATAACTAATAAATGCTAATGTCGTTTCTGTTTTATTTTTAGACCTTGTGAAGCTATGTATTATTAGACTTTTTTCTTGAGAATGAAAAGAGAAAGAATGCCAATGTCCGTTTTTTCCATCTTTGTAACCATAACCTTTTAGTTCAAATTATTTATTCTCAGATTTTACATCCTTATTATTTTGATAAGCTATTTTTCAGGAATATTTACTTCGTAAATTTCAGCTCTTGAATAGCTACCTGGAGAAAAAGATCAAGCTAGAAAATAATAGAAAAATTCAATTAACATAAATCCGATTCAAAGTAATAGAAACTTATATTTCCATATGCTCAATTTTGTTCTAACGGATTTTTTTTAATAAAGTACAACGTATGTATAAAACAACAATTTGTGTTATATCTATATTATTTCAAGTACTAATCTAGCGGATTTTTTATTGATGTGAAAGAACTTGTAGCTACATGAAATATAAGTTTATGTAGTTTTTTGGATTGATTTACACCTGTATTGCTCTAAAAATCTTCGATAGCTTAACGGCTAGTATTAAAATGCTCTAAAAAGAAACTAAAACTTTTAGCGGTTAATCAGCAATCTCGATGTAGATGCACCAGTTTAACGACCAGTTGCCAAAAAGATTCCGATCATAAGTTGAAAATAGTAATAGCAAAATTCTCTTTATGTCCGGTAGCTACCAGTTGGTTCCAGGTTTCTCTGAAAAACCTATAGCCTATTGTTTAAAGTATGAAATAATTAAAGAGCGATTGAAAAGATGAAGCGCCTTATACGAGACCCGTACGCTGGTTGGTGTGATGGGTGCAGTCCCTAAAGTCCGTCATTTAATGGCAGAGTCATCTACTCGATTTTGTGCAGCTTTTTTATTTACATAAATAGTTCTTCTCCCTTTTCAATTTTCTTGTTATCCCTAAAAACACTCAATGTTCCTATAATTGAATTATGATTAGCCTTAATAGTTGTGGTTTTGTCATTTTTTAGATTTATTACTTTAATTCCGTAATTAGTTTTTCCAGTTTGGGCTAAATATTCTGCATATACTACATATTTATTATTCTCAACTTGAAAATATAAATAACTCAAATCCATGCCTTCATTTGCTTTTCCACCACCACGTAAATAATTAGAAAATTTAAATTTTTTCCAGGAGTTCAATTTTTCATTAGGATATTCAAATTCGATTTTGTTTTCCGTCCCATATCGGTAAACTAGATACTTATCTGATTTATCCTTTGCAATTGTGAGTCTCTTATTATTTTGAGTTTTAAATTCAAATAAGATTTGCTCATTTTCCAGACGATATTTCTGTCCAAAAGTGAATATTGGAATAAGAAATAAGATAACTAAAATTGATTCCTTTGCCATTTTTTTAATGTCTAGTCCTGAAAGGTTATTCCAAGTTACGGTATTAGGGATACGGACTTGTTGGATTAACCATTTTCTCTGTTGGTTTCTAAAATTATACTTTTTGGGTAAAACCGTCTTAAGTTTATGGTGGATCGACTTGTTGTAAACTCGGAAAGACCCAGATTAATTTAGATTTTGATTTATTTTATTCTCTAATTCGTTACTCATTAGATTTTTGCTAATTATAATTCCATTTTTATCAATAAGTACATTTGATGGAATCGAAGAAATTCCATAAGCTTTAAAAACTTCTCCTTCCCAGCCTTCTAAGTTACTTAGCTGTGACCATGATAAATTATCTTCATTTATTTCGTTGATCCAATTGGTTTTAGAATTATCCTTTGAAATACTAATGATATTCAAACCTTGTGAATGATATTTATCATAAACTTTTTTCAGAGTTGTATTCATTTTTAGACTCCCTTCACATGTTGATGACCAAAATTGAATGAGCGTTAATTTCCCGGTGAGGTCAGAAATCTTTTGAAGTTCGGCTTTCTTATTTGGAACTTGAAAATCTTTATATTTTTCACCTATTCCCGGCATGTCTTTTTCCAGGAAATTAGCAATTTTTTGACCTAAAGCAGAATCACGAACGTCTGTGGATAAAGTCAAATAGAGTTCTTTTATTTCTTGGTGGGTCATTCTTCTATTTCCCTGTAGAAAATATGCACTCACTAATGAATTAGGATATTTCTTTATAAAATTAATTTCTCTTTTCTTTATGGTATCCTGAGGTAGATCTACAATATTTGCGTGAACTTCACTTCGTATTTTTTTAGATAAATCTTGACTTTTTGATCCATCAACAACTGCGTCACTAAAATTTGTATTTGATGCATCTAAAGTCATTTTACTCCCTTCTATCCAAAGTTCTTTAAAGTTTTTCTTATCCTTTGTAAATAACATTGAATACATCATAGACTCCTCAAGTTTTGTATTCATCGTAAAGTTATTATTCTCAACTTTTGTAGAATCTATAAATTTCCCGGTTACTAAATCTCTTAGAAAAAGATAAGTTCCGTCTTCTATGTTTGAAGTTTTACCAGTTAGAGAAAATTTATTTTGTTGAGCACTTAAATTTAAACTATAGAAACAGATTATTATTAGTAGAAACCTCTGCATAAAACTTATAGTTTTTAGTTCGAATTTTTTTCGAGCCTTATTTAAAAGGTGTTTGTATAATACTAGTTGCGTGGTTTAAGCATGTAATTTAACAAATACAAACCGAATAGAAAATCCACAAGGATTTTCGTAAGTAGGCAACAACCGAGCAATTAATTTTATACGTCCACAGATATTTTTAATAAATTCTATATTCAGTAAAATAATAATGAGCAAAAATTATACTTCAATATCCTTAATTTTTAACAAGTTGTTTTGAGCTATAATGCAACTTCAATAAATAATTAATTCCTAATAAAACTGAGAATAATAATAGTGCAAATAACTTTGTGCGATGGACGTCACCAAAAATCTCTAATCTTGGAAGAAATGTAAATGTTTTGAAAAAGAGTAAAAAAAACAAGGGCAGTACTACCGCAACTATTTTGAAAAAAATATTCTTTATCGGCGGAAATTTAAATTGCACTCTCGTATTAGCCTCAATCTGCTCCATTACACTATCCGTGAAATTGTCTGTTGTTTTTAAAGTACTTTTCTTTAAAATAACTTTAGCCTGATCTTCGTTCATAATAATTGCCTTATTTCGTTACCTAACATTTTTTGAAGTTTTAGCTCCATATTTTTTCGCCCTCGATGTAAATCGACTTTAATTTTTGATTTGCTAAAACCTGTAATTTCTCTAATCTCAAGTATTGTATGTTCGTATAAATAGAACAAGCGTAATATCAACGCTTCATCAGCTTTTATTCTATTTAGCGCTAAATTGATAAATTTTTTTTGTTCTTGTTCTGTTAACGCTTTTGTTTCCGATTTTCCATCTGTTTCAACAGACAAATTAGAAAGAACGTCTATTTGCTGGTGGTTTTTCTGCTTTTTCAAAAGATTATAAGCTGTATTGATTACAATTCGATACAGCCAAGTCGAAAATTTTGAATCCTGTCTAAAGGCATTCAGCTTTTCATATACTTTTATAAATGCTGTTTGAACAGCATCTTGAGCAAGGTCGTTGTCTTTTAATACAGAACAGGCCAAGGTAAGAGACACATCTTTATAGGCATTCACTAAATCCTTAAATGCCAATGTGTCTCCCGCCTTGATTCTGTTTATAAGTTCGATATCAAAAGCTTCGTTCCGACTCACTTGTTTTTTTTACGTAACCAATGAGCAACTAAAAGTCCAATAGCTCCAAATATGAGAATAGTTCCCCATATTAATAAATCAGCTGTGTCTTCAGTAAGTTCCATCGTGGTAAAAATGGTAGAAACCATTAGTCCTACACCAAGCGATAATAAAATACAGCCAATATCGAGATATTGCATTTTATTTGATGTATTTGGATTTGTCAAACCCTTTGCGATCATCGCTTTTTTAATAAGGTAGCTATAGTGTGCAATAATATACACTACTGTAACTACACCTGCCATTAAGAATAAACTTCCCAAGGCTTCTTGTATTTGTTCCATTGTATTTAATTTTTAAATTATGATTTTTTTACTCTTGAAACGCTAGGTTTAAAATTGTTCTCCAAGCGTTTTTGAAATTTCTTTTATGAAAGGTAACATACTTCCGCAATTGGTAAATAGTACTAATCCGTACTCTTGTTCAGGAACAAACATCGCATAAGCCTGGAAATCGTGGTTGTTACCTGTATGCAAATGCATCATACCATTTTTTGTGGGCTTTTGGGCAAAGCCTAACCCCCAACCAACCTGTCCAGTTTCTAACTTCATAAGATTATCGTCCTTAAATTCCGTTTGTAGTTTTAACATTTCCGTAAATGACTGTTCACTTAAACCTTCTTTTTTGAGCATAGCGATAATGAATTTTGAAAATTCAGCAGCTTCGCTGTGAACACTCGAGAATGCATTGAAGGTTTTTCCGCTCCATCGTCCTTCTCCTGGTTTATTTTGGGTGGGATGTCCTTGATTATCGTGACCAAATACTTTATGATTTTCTAAATAATCATCCCATATAAAGGTGGTATGCGGCATATTTAGTGGTTGTGTTACTTCTTTTTGAAACAATTGATTTAACCCTTCTTTAAATCCTACTCCTAATTTAATACCGATAACCGCCGCCAAATATTGATAGGCTTCTCCCGAATACATAAAGTCAGTTCCCGGTTTAAATGCCAGTTTTATAGGTTGGTTATTAGCGTGATTTGGAAACCCTGTTTGGTGTGCCAACACCATTCGCGCAGTTATTGATTTATAATCTTCTAGTGATTCAGGTGAAATTCCTGGATGTGGTAAATATTCGTGCAAGGGTTTATCTAATTCAATAACGTCATTTTCGACCATTTTCATTACAAAGTATGCAAAAATAGGTTTTGATAGTGACGCACCTTCAAACATACTTTGTTTATTCAGTGGCTCTTTTGTGTCTGCATTAGCTACTCCAAATACTTGGTGATAAGCCAATTGATTTTTATTGATTATAGTAACGGAAAGCCCAGGAAGATTATGCTGCTTTATTGCTTTTTTAATAGCAGTGTTCAATGTCTCAATTGATAGAGTTTTACCATCTACTGTTTTGATGGTTTTGGTTTGAGCACTAGCGGTTATGACTGTAGAAGCAAAAAGTGCAATAGTTATGTTTCTTATAATGGATTTTAGATACTTCATCTTGTTTATTTTAATTAACGAATGTTTTTTGGTGAATTCACATCCATTGGACAAGATGACTTTTTGAAAGGTTACAATTTTTTAATTTATGCAACTTTTATTTAGGACAGGACATAATTGTTGCTAACGTTTTTGGCTATAGTTTCGCTGATATCTACAATCTTTATACTATTAATCGAGATTGAATCCATTTGTTTTCCAACTCTTTTCATTATAGTTAGAAATTGATTTTTTTCGTACACGCTCCAAAAATCAGTCGGCATATAATCAACTGCTTTTTCATATTCTCTTTTGGAAATTAAATTACTGTATTTTAAAAAATCAGATTTTAATTGAGTTTTTGAAATTTCTTGTCCGCAACCAATTTTTGCAACAAGTATAAATAATATCAAGAGTGTTTTTTTCATAAGTACGCTATGGCCTTGGTTATCGCCAGTGGGGGGAGGGATGTGGTTTTGTCGGCTTAGTATTGTTTTTTTATCAAGTTAATTATTTTCTTTCTAACGCATCCGCTTATTGGCGATGAACCGTCTTTGTTGGTGGGAGTTATTCTTATTCTGATATAAATTTTATTGCTTCTTGAATATTTCCATCTAAAAGTAGATTATCAAAATTATCTTTCTCCCCAATAGTTACGTCAGGAATAATTTTTTCATAGTAGTTACCATTTCTATCGCAGTCATAGCTAGTTGTCAGGGTCATAAAAGCTCCAAATGGTAAATCTGCTTTAATATTACTGGTTGTCTTTCCGTATGTTTTTTTACCAATAAAAGTTGTGTTTTCTCTTCCTTTGAAGGCTAATGCAGTTATTTCTCCAGAACTACCAGTTGCAAGATTTGTAATTACTGCTATGTTTATTTTATCAAGTAACTTTCCTTCAGGTTTTATGTAAGATACTGTTTTAGAATTATCCTTATATTTTCCATTCTTTAATTTTATTTCACTGATCTGATTTTTATTAATGTCAAGTATACCCCATACCACATTATCACCTAGAAAGTCATACAAGGCCAATAGCATTGGGAAAATGTCACCACCCGTATTAAAACGCAAATCAATAATCCAACCTTGCAACTTATTTGACTTTTTAATCTTATTAACTTCATCGTACAAGTCTTGTGACTGTTTATGAAGATTTTTTTCACTGTGCATGCCTGGCATTAAAATATAACCATATTGATTATCTAAAATCTTAACTTCAAATTGTGGGTTTATTTTATATTTTTTTATCCATTGCTCGGTAAAATCGTCTTGAGTAGGAGCTGGAAAATTTCCACTAAATTGCTTGCCATTATAAAATAATTTGGAATGATCTGCTTTTGTTAAATCAAAAACAATAGAAACTTCATTTAGTGATTTGTTGAAATCAGAATATTGTTTTAATTCATTATTAATTTTTGTTTCTATTTCTTTCCAGTCGACTTTTTCTCTAAATAAATATCCATTTTTCATTACCTCAAAAAGGTTGTCGTAGAAGAATCTTATACTGTCTTGCGATGTTTTAAAATCTTGTGCCTGAATATTTAAAGAAAAGAATAATATAAGCGTAATTTCTAAATATTTCTTCATAAAATAATTTCTATTCTAAATTTTGTCTTATACTGAAATTGTATATAACGTCGAAGTTGTTCCTTCGCAAGTTAATAAAAAAGTCGAATCAGGTACATTTACATTGCTTTTAGAAAATATTGTATTCTGGGTAGTTTAAGCTCTACTATTCTGTCTTCCAATATGTCCCGAGCTCCAGGATTCTGATCGAGTTGTTTTTTCAACTTGTATGCCAATTTAAAAAAGGGCTTTGATTCGACTATACTTTTTCGTTATCTAACTTGCCTTTTCAGCAGGTCTTAAACGAGGGATTCTGACTAACGGTTCTCGGCTATGAGTGTTGAGGATTTCCTGCCCTAATTTTTCAGTTTAGCACTAACCTTTTATGCTTTTATTTTTAATTGATCGCATAATAAACCAATTGCTTATAGCCATTGTGTGTGCCCAGCATGGGCATCTTTATCATATCTAAGATATGATATTAATCTAAAGGGTGCAAGTCCCTTATGGGCAGGGATGACCCTTCGACTACGCTCAGGACAGGCTCTTTGAACCATTAGTAAGCTGCAAGCTTGTCTGTCGTGAGACGGGAAGTGAAGGAAGCAGGACTACAAATCTTGGGACTGACGAACAGGAGCCAGATATGAGGCTAAAAGTTCCGATGGCTATCGGAAGGATAAGCAAGCACATCATTGCGACGTCCCAAACACTTTTATAGTGAATACCGGAGCAGTAGGATCTGGCAGGAATCAAGGGAAAGAAGATGTTCTTACCTGGAGGACGGAGCGTAAGGAAAATGTCTTGCAGACATTTTTAGCGAACGGGCCAGCCTGCCGCATTGGGGAAGCCACGGGTTGGTATAATAGAGAGGTCAGCCGAAGTCGTAGTACCCAAAGTAACGAGGTGTAAAATATTGCACAGGTCTCACAAATGGGGAAGGACTGAACATCGTCGTTTCGGAAATTAGAATAGGAGCATAGATTTTCTTTAATGGGTGACCGATTCCCTGGAAAGTGTGTAGCCTATTGCTTAAAGTATGGAATAGTTTTAATTGGTGTAAAGAGCGATTGAAAGGATGGACGATGAACCGCCGTATACGAGACCCGTGCGCTGGGTGGTGTGAGGTGGGCACTCCGTCATTTGATGGCGGAGCCATCCACTCGATTGGCATTTCGTATTTTATGAAATCCAGGTTCCTTTTACTTCATCAATTATCCATTGGCCATTTTCGTCCTTCTTTATGAAAATCCGAACCCCATATCCATTTAAAGGAGCGCTTACATAACCAGCGTTTAAAACTCCGTAGCTTTTAGTTTTATCAAATACTATTTTAGTAAAACTAAGCGAGGCATCGATCATTATTCCATAATCGTTGCGCCAAAACTTACCGTCACCAGGAAGTTCAGAATTATATATGAATCTTACTTTCGTGTGATTACTTTTCAATTTTGATAAATTAATGCTGAATCGATTTGATTCAATTAAGGAATGGGGCGAAATATTTTGATGGCTAAAATGTTGGATTAATTCCTTTATATCATTTTCTTCTGTTCTGTTAATAGAGTCGGGCATTGTCAGGTAAACTTTTGTTGTATCTTGTTCTATAGAGTCCTTTTTCTTCTGCCAGTTCTCATACCATTTTTTATATTGCGCGGATTTTTTCCATTTTTCAAATCCATCTTGATTAATTCCTACGGAATCCATAAATTTAAAATATTCTGGTGGTGGCGGTGCACTTAATCTACTATCGGTATGGATAGAATCTATAAGGTAGGGAAATATTTCATAAAACACTTCTTCTCCAAAACTTGTTTGCGATAGGTTATTTTTATGCACACCATTTGAAGAAAACAAGATGATGAGAAAAAGTGCGAATAATAAAGTTGTCAATTTTTTCATAGGTGTGGCAACGGTTTTGTAAGCGTCGGTAAAGGGAAAGTGCGTGAGTACTTTCCGCTGGCGTAACCAATATAACAAAACGAGTTGAATTTTCGGTAGAAAATTCAGCCGTTATTGCGCTTACACGTTGCTGTGTGCTGGCTTTTTATTCCACAATATTTTTATTTTCAGACTTATGATTAATAAAATCAAATAGTCCATTATTAAACTTACAATTAAATATATCCATTGATAATTTAAGTCAATTTTGTCTCCGAGATTTCCGTTGATAGATTCTCCAATTAACCAAGTAGGGACGATTCCTTTTGCGTAGTAAAGCATACAATAATTCCACGAAAAACTTTGAAGTCCAGCAATTTTTGAAGTTGGTTCTGGTAAAGTCAAGTAGAGAACTAGATAAAAGGCGATTTCGATTCCTAAAAATAAAGTCAGCGACTTTTTTGTTTGATTAAGTCCAATGAAATTTTTACGCTGATTTTTAAATCCAAATATTATCCACGGAATTAACAAGAGAATTGAAATCATATTTGGTCAGTCTTTTTAAAAATCTGTTTATTAAAAATTAGTAATAAGAAAAATAAAATACCGCAACCAACGGTTTTATCAATCTCGTCCTTTAATCTTTGTGTCCAATCTTTGGGTTTTAAAAACTTTGTTTTATCTGCACCAAACTTTAATAGTTCAAAATATGTAAGACTGCACCAATATTCAACTATCAATTCAGCATCTTTATGTTCAAGTTTTTTGATTGTAATTTCCATAATTTTCACACGTTATTTTACAATACCACATTAGTAAATAGTTTGTTAACTATTTTCCATTCGCCATTTATTTTGAAAAGTGATAGATAGTCGTAATAATTAAAACCTAACATTGGTACGTGTAACAACCATCACGGATAAAAAGTTCTTCCTGATACCGACTCTCATCGATTGTTTCTCTTAGATGAAGCAATCGCTCTCGATACACTGTCCCGGATGAATTTAGGATCTGGTATTCTAATTGCGATTCTTCAATAGTCTCATGCTAGTTTGCTTTGGTAGCATAAAAATTAAAAAACAGCAGTACAGAGAGACTTGATTGTTCAATCTTAGGAATTTATTCTTTTATTAAATTTATTATCAATTTTTGGATTGTTTCTCGTTGTTCAGGAAGGCTTTGAGCAACAATTAAAGCTAAGGTAACAAGCGTATTATCATTAATTTTCCGTTCTCCACTTTCATTAAGATGATGGTTGTTTTGTTCAAGAAACCAAACGAATAAAAAAGATCCTATCCGTTTGTTACCATCACTGAATGGATGCCCCTTTATAACTGAATATAATAGTTGTACTGCTTCCTCCTCAATCGTTGGATAGGCCAATTTACCGAAAACGGTTTGTGAGATACTGCCCAAAATCCCTCTAAAAGCATCGTCTTTTTCATTGCCAAAAAGTTTGCTTGCTTCCCATTTTTCAGTAAATCTGATCGTAATTTCTCAATTGCACCATTAACGTCATTATAGTTAATTACATAGATTACGTCTTCATTGAGGTTGTCAGAGGATAATTCATCTTTATCGTACTTTTCGAGTAGTTCAAAAGATTTTGAATAATGAGAAATTATTGACAAAAAGCCGTCAGTTAGTGTTTTTTGTGTTTTAAAGAGGGCTTTGTTTAGGTTATTTAGCTCTTTTTGTAATGCTACAACCTTATTTTGTTCTTTTTTGAGCAGTTTTTTATTGATTGAGTAACCTTTGAGAAGATATTCCTTAAGTCGTTGGGTCGCCCATTTTATGAACTCGGTACCTACCTGAGATTTGACACGGTACCCAACTGAAATTATAATATCTAAGTTGTAAGCAGCAACTTTTCTTGAAACCTCCCGTTTCTCTTCTCTTTGAACTTGGCGGAATTCCCGCCAAGTTAATTCCCTATCAAGTTCGCCTTCTTCATAAATGTTTTTAATATGCTCTCCGATTGTTCTTCTCGCTTTGCCAAACAACTCCATTATTTGTTGTTCGGTAGCCCAGACAGTATCGTTCTCCCCATCCAGGACTACTTCAAATTCAGTTTGCCCACTTCGAGGTCTAAAGATAATAACTTCACTATTTTTAATTTTAGGATGGTTCATTTCTAAATGACAAGATTTTATCAAATGTGCTTTGCACTCATTTTCGAAGGTACTTAAAAAATTAAAAATATAATCTGGCTTGGACAACTTTACAGACTTTAAAATCTACCCAAAAATCCCCAACAACCTTAGTTTGAAATACTTTTTGAAGATTCATCTTCATCTTATTTTATGTAGAAAACTTAGATTTTCGGAAAGTGGCATAATTTAAACCGAAATCACTGGCACAAATCGATCCGAGTTATCCACAGGTTTCCGGTTCTTGCAATAAAAAAATAATTCAGGATCAATATGTGCATATGCCAAGGTTTCCCGTAAGTTTTTAAAACTTTTGATGCTCAAATGTTTTTCCAAATATTATAGTCGGACATTTTCCGCAACCACAGCTCGCAATAACTTTCAGATTTCCGATTAAATTTGTCCATTCCGATTTTTCTTTCCCAAATAAATAAGTCAGAAATTCAATTTCGGATTTTATCAACTCTCTTTTATCTGGAATGCTATATTTCATTAAGAGACTATTTTTTCAATTGAGTTTTCGTCCACTTTAAGGGCTTTTAATATTTCGCGTGCTTTAGGTTTGTCCATTATCATTGCCTTGTCAAACTCGTTTAAAAGACCAGAAATGTAAAGGCGTTCATTTACAGTTGTACCTTTTAAATCGCATTTTTCTGCTATTTTGTGAATTTCTTCGATAGTCATTCTATATTATTTACAACGTTTTCGTTTGTAACTAGTTGGCGGAGTAAGGGACGCGGATTTGTCGGCTTAGTATTGGTTCGTTAGTCAATTTAAATATTTTCTTTCTAACGGTGCCGCTTATTGGCGATGAACCGTTACAAACTGTAGCTATATTAATAAATTCTCTTAGAAAATTATAAAATACCCCAAATATTATAGAGAATGATAAAAAATAACAGTCCTGCAATAAGAATAGTAATAATTTTCTTTGATAAATAATTTTTGTTAACCGAAGTTAGAAGATAATATATAGCCAAAGAAGACAAAACAATATTTAAACCACTTAGACTAGTTTGACTAATAGGAATGTTAAAAATTATATCTTTAAATTTACTCAATCTATAAGACTGATCAGTTTCAGGATACTTGTTATAAATGATCAGCCATGTAAAAAAGGTATAAATGGGAATTATTGCTATGATAATCCCGGTCACAATTTTTTTCATAATTTTTTATTCTGGTTCGCAAGCTGGTTGTAAGCTTCCCCTAATTAGAACTGCCTGATTGTCTAAAATTACTGTTTTTCATAGTTCTGGCGGTACCGCCAGAACTATGAAATTCGGCATAGGCTACAGGTGCCATTTTTTCCTAAGGCATTATGTGGCCGGATGTTATTATAATCTTCCATCCAAGTTTGGGTTTGTTCCCTGACTTGGTTTAGATCTTCAAAGATATACTTATTGAGTACTCCTCTTCGGTAACTTCCATTAAAGCGTTCAATAAATGCATTTTGTGTCGGCTTTCCGGGTTGGATATATTGAAAAATGATGCCTTGCATCTGACTCCACTCCGAGGCGATCTTAGCTACAAATTCAGGACCATTATCCATCCTTATTTTTTGAGGTTTTCCTCTGCGATTAATTAAATGGTTTAATACCCAAATGACACGCTTGCTGGGCAATGAAAAATCAATTTCTATATGTAATGCTTCCCGGTTATAATCATCAATAACCGTTAGGCCGCGGAAGCGTCTTTTATTCTCTAAGATATCAGTAACAAAATCAATACTCCAACTACCATTGGGAGCTAATGGAACTTCCAAAGGTTTTTTGACTCTGGCCGGTAATCGCTTTTTTACCTTTCTTCTTAAACTTAAACCAAGTTTTTT
>CETA01152565.1_pt1 | contig 12988 bp, 9 predicted proteins | sample 531251 | NCBI WGS metagenome assembly CETA01 (sample SAMEA2622362, study PRJEB7988) | marine metagenome | biome: marine biome (ENVO:00000447); feature: mesopelagic zone (ENVO:00000213); material: "saline water (ENVO:00002010), including plankton (ENVO:xxxxxxxx)" | depth 380 m
CGTTGGACACGAGACATAACAACTCGTGGTAAAAGAGCGAAACATGCATCGACACCATACACTGAGAAAGAAGGCTACAAGTGGGAGTCAGCATCAGTCAATATGTCAGCAAGGCTGGGAGCAAAGATAGATGATGTGATATCAGTCTGTGACCGAGAAGCCGATATCTACGAGTATCTACTTTATAAGCTAAAAACTAAGCAGCGCTTTATTGTTCGATCAATGCAAAGTCGGCACATTGAGGAAGGCGAAAACAAGCTATATCACTATGCCAGTCAATTAAAAAGTGCAGGGCAAAAGCAAATACATATTCCGCAAAAAGGAGGGCGCAAAGCACGAAACGTGACCTTAGATATTGTGTTTGCACCAGTCACGCTCAAGGTTCCTAACAATAAGCGTGGTGAATCACTTCCTTTATACTACGTCGGATGTGTAGAGCACGGTAATTCAAAAGAAGCGTTATGCTGGCATTTACTGACAAATGAACCCATCACAACTCAAGCGCAAGCACAAAAAATAATTGGCTATTACGAGCATCGTTGGTTAGTAGAAGAATATCATAAGGCGTGGAAAAGTGACGGTACTAATATCGAAGCCTCGCGCCTACAAAGTAAAGGGAACGTTGAGCGTCTAGTCACAATAAACGCGTTTATTGCCGTAAGGATCCTTCAACTCAAATTCGCAAAAGACCGACCGGACGATAGTAGCTGTGAAGAAGTCCTATCACCCAAAGCATGGAAGTTATTATGGTTAAAACGAGTGAGTAAGACACCACCTGACTCAGCCCCCTCACTGAAATGGGCCTATACGGAGCTTGCAAAGCTAGGAGGGTGGAAAGATACAAAAAGAACAGGAAGAGCGTCTGTGAAAGTCATATGGCAAGGATGGTTCAAACTGCAAACCATCCTTGAAGGCTATGAGCTAGCCATGTCTCTTGATATCGACTTGTGATCAAGAGACAGGCATTAATGCTGGCTTTTTTATTTAAAATAATCGATACGATGAGTTGAAATGATAAAAGTATCTCTTTCCTTTTAATAACACTCCAAGCCTTTGACTTTTCTAAATGTGATCACGAGACAGGCATTAATGCCGGCTTTTTTATTTAAAATAATAGATACAATGAGTTGAATTGATAAAAGTATCTCTTTCCTTTAAATAACACTCCAAGCCTTTGACTTTTAGTAAAGTATTCAAATATTCTGCTAACAAATTCAACATATGTTTTGATAAAGCAAAGCGCTAGTGGTTAAATAGTCCTGTTGACAGAAAATTTATTTTGGTACCCAATGCGACTTAAAACGTTTGTCTTTTTTTCTTCTTTGTCTTTGATTTCAGCCTGTAGCGATATACCACTATCAGAGGTGATAAAAGAATCTGATGCTCTGATTGCCCAACAAAAATATGGTAAAGCTGAAATAAAATTAAAGCTCGGTATAGAGCAGTATCCAAATGAACAGTCACTTCAACTCATGTTAGCGCTTAATTACTTTCACCAGGGCGATTTAGACAATTTTGCGAGATCGGCTACCCGCTTATTGAGTAATGACGTAAATAAAGACCAACTGCAAGTAGACGCTGAGAAAATTAAAAAATTCTCTAGCGCGGTTGCACTTTATGCTGTTGTTGAAAACAGTAATTCACTTTTAGAGCAAGTTGGCCAGTCATTCGAGTGCTCAACGTGTCAACAGGCCCAGAAATGGTTAAATAGCAAACATTCACTTCCTAAGATCCCACTTAATGAACAAAATGGTACATTGGTGGAGCCGCAAAGCTCTGTTGACCTCGCAATCCTAGCTTATAGCAGTATATCCAGTCGCGCTGCCGAAAACGCTGTATTCTATTTTGAAAAGTTACGCACTCGCTTCCCTAATATTTTGCATTTTAATCTGCCTTTAGCTCAGGCATTTATTGCCACCGGCGATACAGAGAAAGCTGAACCGTTGGTAAGAGATGTTATCAAGAGATTCGATAAAAACCCTTTTGCTAATTATCTTCTGGCCAAAATTTTGTTAACCCAGGATAAAGTGTCAGAATCACTTGAGTATTCTTTAAAAGCACAAGCCATGGGGTTTGCTTTTGCAGACGCTGCGTTAACTCGGGGTATTGCTCAATATAAATTAGGGCAATTGGAATCTGCCATAAACAGCGTGTTGGATGCCTATCGTCTGGATAAGGAAAATCAAAGTATTAGAACATTGCTAATCTCCCTTTATGCAGAAGCGGGGGATACGGAAGCAGCACTTGACATAATAAACCAGAGTAGTGCGTTAACCGAAATGGAGATCAATGCCTTTGTAGCTTCGTTGATGAAAACGCGTTCATTTGAGCCCTCCACCAGTGCAATAAAACAGCTTGCAGCCAACACACAAAACAATGAACTCAACAGAGCATTGCTTCAGATAGCAAGTAATTTTGAGAACATCTCATCGACACCAATTAAACCGGAAGGCGACATAAAGAGTAGCTTACAGGTTTCTTTATCGCTTTATTCTTTAATAACCAATGCAAAATATGATGACGCCATTGAACTTATTAACCAAGCTATAGAATCTGAAACGATTAATGCAGAAAACAAGCTTCATTTTGCCAATATCAAAGGCGCTTTATACCTGAATCAAAGGCGTTATGCAGAGGCGGAAACGGTGTACACCGGTTTATTGGAAGATTATCCCCATAACAGAGCTTCCAAAATGTTCTTCTTTCAGCAGTCGCTGCGCAATTTGGATTTTCAGGAGGGCCAACGAATCTTGGAGGATATCCTTGCACATCAGGCACAAGATCTCATAGCCCTGAAGCTTTATTTCCTCATTCTTGAAAAAAATAACGAATCATTAAGCAAGCTTGTAAACTTACTTGAAAAGGTCCATACCAAACCCAGCCGTGATTATGCTTATGATTTGTTACTTGCAGGGCTTTATTTAAAAGAAGGCGAATACACTAAAGCAGAAAATATCATAAAAGAGTTAGATACCAGTAAAGCAAGACTAAACGATCAATACTGGTCAATTAAGTTCAAGCTGGCACAATATCCCATCAACCTGGAAGCACTTAAACAGACATTTCAGAGTTGGCGGGGCTATTTACCTCAATCACCCTACCCCTACCTTACCTATGCGAAAAGGCTAATTGAACTTGGCAATATAAATACCTCTATTGCGGTGTTAGAGCAAGGAAGCAGACTACTTGAAAGTGAGCCTAAAATTGCGTTGATGCTGACGTCGCTCTATCTATTGGAAAACAACTATAGCGAAGCAAGTAAGTCGATCAATACCGCGTTGGCAAATAATGCCATCGGTCAAGCTCAATATCATTACTTCAGTGGTGAGATCCAGTATGAGAAGGGCGATTTAAAAGATGCAGAACGGCATCTTGAACGGGCCTATAAGTTGAACCCACATGACAACGCAGCCGCTTTTTTAGCCACAGTCAAAGCTCAACGAGGAGATCTCGAAGAAGCACTGAATTTTCTTGATAAGCATTTGGTCAGCTACCCGGATGATATCCGCACGCACCTCGCTAAAGGCAATTTGCTATTAAACACTGCCCCGCAAGAGGCTGCATTGGTTTATCAATCTATCGTGGATTCAGGCAATTCCAGTACTGAAGTATTTAATAATCTGTCGTGGGCATTATATTTGGCTGGTAAATACGAACAGGCGAAGAAAAATATTGAGATAGCTATTCAAGCGGCCCCCCAGTCTAAAGTGGTGCTAAACACTTACAGCCATATCTTGTACGCCCAAAAGAACTACGATGCATTGCAAAAGCTATCCTTGACACGACTGGATGACCAAGCGAAACTCTTCGTGGCAAAAAGTTACAAAAATCAAAAAAAATATCAGAAAGCAAAAAGCATAGCGGATAAAATTAACAGTGAAGCGCTGACCGATAGCGACAAAGCCGAACTGTCAAAGATTATCTCGCTGCAATACTGATTCACTTAAAGCAGAGGGATCTGAGTGACTACTATTCTGGTGAGTATAGAGGCGATTGAGCAAATTGCGCCTCTGGAAAATGAATGGATTGATTTATTCTCTCGCTCTGAAAACGCGCCATTTTTAAACTGGCACTGGATAAGCAGTTATTTTGGTAATCTGGACAACCAAAGTTGCCATTTTTTAGCAGCTCGAAAAGGTTCTAAACTGGTTGGGGCTGCTATTCTCGTCACGGTTAAAAAGGGTTTTAAGCGCTATGTGTATCTTAATCGCTTTGGTAAAACCACGCTCGATCAGCCGTGGATAGAGTACAACGACTTCCTTATTCAGTCTGAGGACGAGAAAGCTATTCGCGTTGCGCTGTTAACCTATTGCGTAGAAAAACTTTCCTGGCATGAATTTATTGTTGGCGCCTCGGTAAAGAGCGCTCTAGCCCCCTATTCCTTGTTTGCACTTAATCATAATACCATTTGGTACAGTCACACCTATCAAACTTGGTTAAAAAAATTTGCTAATGGTAAGCAATACCTTGCTTCTTTATCACGTAATACCCGCTACCAAATAAACCGCAGTATCAGAGAATATGAAAAATACGGTGCAATAAAGTTCAACATCGCAGCTTCTTCTCAAGAAGCACTGGACTGGTTTGAAGAAGCCGCCCCACACCATATTGCGCGTTGGCAGGATACTGATGTGGGAAGTGGATATACCAACCCTGAATTCGTTTCTTTTCATCGTCGCCTTATTAAACAAGCATTTACACAAAACGAGATTGACGTGATAAAGGTGACTGCTGGCGAAAAAATCATCTCTTATCTGTATAACTTTAAAGCAAACGACACCATTTATTTTTATCTTTCTGCCAATGTTTACGACCAGTCTTTAGCGCATACTAAGCCCGGCCTTGTTGGCCATTATCTGGCTATTAGTCATTACATTGCAGATGGGAAAACCTGCTATGACTTTATGGGTGGTGAGTCTCAATATAAACGTTCTTTATCTAACCAGTGCTCACCGATATTAATTAATAGCTACAAGCGAGAATGCCTAAAAACGAAGCTGGAACATCGCCTGAGATTCTTAAAGCACCAGTTTAAAACCAGCCGCTCGAAAGAAAGTACTATATTAAAGGATACACAACTGATTATAACCGGTGGTTCTCTTAACCCAGCGGCGCCACCTCAGTATCATCAGGCAATAGCGGTAAAGGTTGATGTTGACATCTCCGGACGCCTGATTGAACGAGAAAGAATCAATTACATTCCGCAGGCAGAGGCTCAATCCAAACAAACCAATATTGTATTTAAAGCAGGTAATATTGCTGCTAATACACTTTGGGTTACCACCGAAACCGAAGTAAAGCAGATAGGCATTGAGTCGATGACCATCTGTAACAGTTTTTCAGATCCGTGCTTTAATGATCTCCATCATGTCATCGCCCATAAAGACCATTTATATATTGCAGATACAGGCCTTGATTGCGTTGTTCGTATTGACTTAAAGAATCGTCAGCAAGTCAGGCTACCTGTTGTTTCTGGCGCTCGCCCTCGTAAAAATCTCCCGGACGATTTGCGCACCATTGCCTCTACCAAGCCTCACCTGGCCCATCCGAACTATTGTTTTGTGCTTGACGATGAAGTATGGGTAACCCGTTGTGATTTTATGGATGCGGTAAATGTAAATAATCCTGCCAAGCGTATTTTTATCGGCGACGGACTGGTTCATGATGGCGTAGTTAAAGGCAAATATATTTACTTCACTACAGTTAATGGCCGCATTAAGGTGTTTGACAAGAAAACCTTACAGCTCTGCACAGACATAGACTTAGCCATTGTAGCTCCTCATTGGAAAGGTTGGTTTCGTGGAATTGTGCCGATTACATCGGGACTCGTTTTGATTGCAATGAGTAAACCCCGCCCGTCAAAACGTCGCATCCTCAGTACTCAACAATCTGCACTGCTGCTGGTTGATATTTTTTCAAATACCGTGCTTCAGGATTGGGATCTTGGAAATTTAGGCCTTGATGCAGTATTTAGTGTACTAGAGGTGCCCAAAGCATGATTTCAGCGCTGGTATTGGGCGAAGATACTCGCAGCTTTCTAAGTGTAATTCGTTCGTTAGGTAATATGGGGGTAACCGTAGATGTTGTGTGTTATGACAAAACATCACCTTCTTTAACGTCTAAATGGATTAATCACGCCTGGCACTTTAATTATCAGGCTTATCGAATCGATGATTGGATTGAATCAGTAATTAATTGCATTAACAACAATCAATACGATCTGGTTTTCCCTTGTGATGAACGAGCAATTTATCCATTACTCAGTCACAAAGACAAAATTAACGCCCACACAAAAATTGGTTTACCCAACCGTGCAGTCCGTGAGAACTTATTTGATAAACACTTAACTAAAAAAATTGCGCAAGATTGCGATGTTAGGGTAGCCAAAGGAGATTTGGTTTATCTTTCGGATCATGATTATCAGAGTCTGAGCAGCACCTACTCACCACGGTTTGTTATAAAACCCACAGAATCATTTAGTGAGGATAAGCTCTCCAGCCGCAACAAAGTAGCCATAATTAGTACTGAGGAAGAATTTAGGCACTACGTAAACCATAGTGATCTAGGCAGCCAACAGTTTTTGGTGGAGGAGTATTTTGAAGGCACAGGAGAAGGCGTATCTTTATTCGCCTGTGCAGGTAAAGTGCAATACCTCTTTGCCCATACCCGGGTTAATGAACCACGCACCGGCGGTGGTAGTTCCTATCGCAAAGCTATTCCTGTTGATCCGGGTATGGCCCAGGCCTGCATAAAAATTTGTGAAAAAACTGCCTATGACGGTGTGGGCATGTTTGAATTCAAAAAGAACTACGCAACAAACGAGTGGATACTAATTGAGGTCAATGCACGCTTTTGGGGCTCCCTCCCCTTGGCTATTCATGCAGGCATCGACTTTCCTCGATATTATGCCGAATATTTGCTTGGCAGATACGAAGCAAAACCCTGCCCCTCGGCTAACTATCATCTAAATGCCTATGCCAGAAGTTTTACCAGTGACGTTTACGACACCCGCGCAGAAATGCAATACATAGCTGAAACAGATGGCCGGCTGCCGAGCCTCTACAATACCTGTAAACGACTGGCTGGTTATTCCCGATTGTTGTTAAACGAAACTATTGACAGTTACAGTAAACGTGATCCGCAGCCGTTTAAGACGGAATTTAACCAGCTTCTTTCATCTACAGTATTAGATAAGCTAAAAAAGAAATTCATTCGCATAGATCAGGAAAAGCAAATGCTCACCCTGCAAAAATGCTTGTACACATTAGAGGGCAAAGGCAGATTAGTGTTTGTGTGTTACGGTAATATCATGCGCAGCCCACTGGCAGCTGCTTTCACCAACATTTTTATCGAAAATACGGGTCTACAATTTAAGGTGGATTCTTACGGTTTTCATCAAAACGAACACAGACAAAGCCCGCAAGAATGTATTACTGTAGCAGCCCAACTGGGCATCGATCTCGAACAACATCGCTCCAAATTATTATTGCAGAAGCACTTAACAAAAAATGATATCGTTTTTATTTTCGACGAAAAAAACCAAGGCTTTATGAATAGGTACTATTCAGCTGAACACGTTTTTAATCTGGCGGATTTTATACCACCAGGCTTGGGTATCTATCATGAAATAGCTGATCCCTACGGCGGGGGTGAGCAAGCGGTAAAACACTGTTATAAACTGATAATAGAATCGCTTAAACATATATTTGAGCGTTATTTAATGTTAAAAGATTAATAATTACCCAATACGCAATGGAAGAGTTAGCAGTACAATGAGTACCGGTAAAGCAAAATTATCCGTAGTGATACATACCGAGGAAGAGTTCGACTGGAATGGCGGATTTTTTGCCTCGAATAACCAGGTAACTCATGGCAAAGAACTCACCACCTTTTGTGAAAAGTTAATTGCCTTAGGCGCAAACATTGTATTTGCCATGGATTATGCGTTTGTAAGCTCGGAGCAAGGCCAGGAAGTCATACAACACTTCAAAACCCACTACCCTACCCATGTAGAGTTTGCCGCGCATCTACACCCCTGGGTAAATCCGCCCTATGCTGACGAAGATAACGTACCAGAGCATGACTCCTACCCGGGTAACCTGCCGCCTGACATTGAGAAAGCCAAACTAGCCGACCTCACGGATAGAATCGCTTCATTAAGCGGTTACAGGCCCACTACTTATCTCGCCGGCCGATACGGCATCGGTAAAAACAGCCATAAAATACTAAATGAATTAGGTTATAAAGTAGATCTAAGCATTACCCCCTTTACCGATTATGGGTATCAGGAAGGGCCGGATTTTTCTAAATACAATAATGATGAAGTAATGATTGACGGTATCCGCTGCATTCCCCATAGCACTGGTTTTGTGAGCTACTTAACCCGGTTTACCGACTATTTAAACCGAAAGGCAGGCCATTTAGATAAACTAAACAATAATCTTTTGGGAAAAATACTTCTGAAGCTATTGGGCGTGCGTAAAGTGCGCCTATCTCCCGAAGGTTTTTCATCTAAAGACATGAGTACATTAAGTGAATCACTAAGTCGGATAGGCGTTAAACACCTGATTTTTTCATTTCATTCCTCTACTGTAAAAGCGGGGATAACTCCGTACACGGAAGATCAGGATGCCCTAAGAGATTTTGAGCATTCTGCGATGGAATATTTAGGTAGTCAGAACACCGCTCAACATACCACTTTCATGCAGGTTGAGAAATGACAAAAAAAACAAGGGATATTATCTCTATCATTGTGCCTACCAGAGATCGTGTTACGTTGCTTGAACGTGCCATAGACTCAATTCGCAAACAGAACTTTGCGCAATGGGAAGTAATTTTGGTCGATACGGGCAAGACAGAAGTCACATTACATTGGTATCGCAAACTCAGTGATGAGAAAAAATCACAGTTAAGATATTTTAGCCTTATCGCACCTGAGGGAGTTTCTTCTTTTGGCCCTAGCGCAGCAAGAAATTATGGCGTATTTCAATCTAAGGGAAGCATTATTGCATTTCTCGATGATGATGATGAATGGATAGATGACCAACACTTGTCAAATGTTCATAAATACATCAACCTCAATAAACAAGCAGATGTTTATATATCCCAACAAGAAGCCGTAAAAAGCGAAAATAAACAGGTAATCGCCGCACAAAACGGCATATGGTTAGAAAAAGTTAACTACAAGTCAATTGCGATTAGCTCAGAATCCCCAGGAGTGTACCTTGTCGATTCACTTACGTTACTGAATCAAGGAAATTTTTGCCATCTTAATTGCCTTGCCCTGAAACGGAAACTATTCGACAAGACTGGCGGTTTCGATGAGTCTCTTCGCTATGAAGAAGACAAAGAGTTTTATTTCAGAGCACTTAATAATTGCCGAAGAGTACTAGTGACAGACCACCTTTCGTCTAGGCACTATATCCCGAAAAGAAACACTGCATCCACTTCTATTGATAGAAAAGTAAAATTACTTTACCAGTTACAGTTAGTCAACAAATCACTCTGTTACTGCTTATCTCCACGTTCAAGATTTAAATGGGAAAAAAGTATGACTTTGAAAAAACTAGCAGAAGATGCATTAGAACGTGAACAATATACAACAGCTTACCATTTTGCATTATGTGCACTAAGCAGTCGATTTAGCCTGAAATGGGCATTCTACACTTTAATTTTGTGGCTAAAATCTAAGCCTAAACTGGGGTGAAGATGTGAAAGGAACCACGAGTGAATCTATTTAATAATGCACTAACGATTATAAAACAGCCCACCGTAATAAAGTCATATAGGCATATTTTACTATTAAGCCATATGCGAGCTAATACGAGCTTGTTTGGGCATGTCCTAGGTGACCACAAAGAAATAAATGGCTACTACGAAATGCATATCGGCTACTATTCGTGGAAAAGCCTAATTCGTCAAAAACTATTGTTTTCGGAAAACCACAAAATAAAAGACGGCAGCACATATTTTTTCGATAAAGTCTTACACTCAGAACATCACGTCTCTGAAAGCATTCTCAATAGAGAAAATGTTGTCCCGATATTTAGTCTCAGATCCCCCATCAAAACAATTCCAAGTATTGTAAAGCTCTATGAAAAAGTAGACCCTAGTCATAAGTTCTCAACTAAACAGGGCGCAATGGAATACTATATAGAAAGGATTTCTACACTATCAAACTTAGCCAAACAAGTGTACTCATATATCTATATCGATGCGGATGCGATAAGAGATTCCACTGAAGAGACACTAGCCAGTTTATCTGAACTTTTACATTTAAATAGTGAATTAACACCTAAATTTAAGCAACAGAAATTAACAGGGAAAGGTAATACAGGTGACCATTCTGGACACCTTATGGCCGGTGAAATAAAAAATTCGACGAGCCAATATGATAATGTCGAATTTACATCAGGTGAATATGAATTGCTTCAGGAAAAATATAGTTATGCAAAGAAGGCACTAATTTCTAGTTGTAAAAACAAAATACTATTAGATTATTAAGAAGGAATAAAAGTGATAGCACACGTAATTAATATTACTGAGATTAACGAAACCAAAAAAAAATCATATCTTCACATTGCGCAACCGGTAACAATGCAGACAATGCTAGATGCAAAAAATAAGGCAGTTGGAAAAGTCAATGTTGAATTACTAAGCATCAAACACCAGTCAGAAAACATTAATCCAAGCGAAGGGTTTATAGAACTTACACCTATATCTCATTATGCTTTCGAATTTATACCTTCTCTTAAAGACGTTCCCCCAAAGCCACTACCTAGATTAATAGACATATTAGATGCCGCTTACAAACAATCTAAGGCCGAATTTTTAATTTATACTAATCTGGATATCGGTCTTTTCCCCAATTTTTATATAAGAATAAAAGAACTCATAGATAAAGGTCATGATGCTATAACAATAAATAGAATTGACATTCCTAAAGTAGTTGATGAAGAAAATATTAGTTATTTTAATCCAGACGATATATTCAGACAAAAGGGAAAACATCACATAGGAATTGACTGTGTAGTTTTCAAGCGTTGCATTATACCAAAACTTGTTTTAAATAATGTTTTCATTGGCTTCCCACCTATAGGACAGGTTTTAAAATCTCAAGTCGAAGAACACTCAATCAATCCAATCTGGATTAAAACTGAAAGGCTTACATTTCACTTGGGTTCTGATATGTCTTGGCAGCAGAATGTAAAACATCCATATGAAATTGCAAATGAAAATGAAGCTCTAAATATCTACAAACCTCAGTTTAAAAAGCAGAAAGATTCGATGCTAATAAGGATATACAAGAAAATTATCAATAAATTCTAAAAACTGAATACCGTATGACGGCATAATTTTGTGAGTCGTACACTTCGGAGTTGAATTTACGACTCGCGATAAATAGGGAAATGGGATGGACTCCCCTCACAATCGGCATCGATGTGCCATGATTAAGGTAAATATCGTTAATCAATGAGGAGAGTCCTATGACTATTATGCGTATTGGGGTGGATTTAGCCAAGAATGTTTTTGATGTGCATGGTGTTGATGAGCATGAAAAACCAGCACTTCGAAAGACGATAAAACGTGCCGACCTTTTACCGTTTTTTGTTCATTTACCGCCTTGTATTGTCGCAATGGAAAGTTGCGGCAGTGCTCATTACTGGGCCAGAGAATTAATAAAATTAGGCCATACGGTGAAGTTGATAGCTCCACAGTTTGTGGCACCGTATCGCAAAGGGAATAAGAATGACCAGAATGATGCACAGGCAATATGTGAAGCTGCTTCCCGGCCTGATATGAGGTTTGTAGCGATAAAAAACGAAGAGCAACAAGCCATATTGGCGATGCACCGAATTCGCGCCCTTCTGGTTTCCGAACGCACAGCGTTGGTCAACCAAATACGGGGGCTATTAATGGAGTTTGGCGAAGTGCTGCCTCTGGGACGTGAAAAGCTACGCATGCTACTGCCCGAGTTGCTGGAGGATGCAGAAAATGGATTGCCACACCTGCTTCGAACATTGATCCACAGACAATATAGACGCCTGTGTGACCTGGACAGTGAAATTGCACAGTATGAACGTGATATTACAATACAGGTGCAACAAGATGAGGACGCAAAACGCTTGATGGAAATTGAAGGTGTGGGTCCGCTGACTGCGTCTGCGTTGTTAGCCAGCGTGGGTGATATTGGGCAATTTAAAAACGCCAGACAGTTTACCGCATGGTTAGGATTAGTTCCCCGGCAATGGTCTTCAGGAGGAAAGAATCGTTTAGGCAGAATTACAAAACGAGGCGATGTTTATTTGCGAACCTTATTGGTACATGGAGCTCGTGCTGTCATGCGATTTGTTGAGAAGAAAAGTGATCGAAAGAGCTTATGGGTCAAAGCAGTTAAAGAACGACGTGGTTTTAACAAAGCAGCCGTAGCGCTGGCCGCTAAACACGCAAGGATAATTTGGTCAATATTGTCGAATGGCACCGCATACCGCGTTATGCCAGCGCGATAAACACAAGTTAAAGCAGTCGATTCAGGGTATAGAGTAAAGAGTTGCAAAGAGTATGACATGATGGCACAACAGGTTGAACCGACGACAGCTAAACCTGCGTTCGCACCGGGCCATAATAGGCCGTTAGGGAAATTAGGCGCTGTCGAGCGGATCTCCATCAGGGTCCCTGTCGAGAAAAGACAGATTATGAGGCCGGATACAAGCAAGCAGTTAAACCGATAGTGCCAGCAGTTATCTCTTGCAAAACGAGGGGAGTCCATACAAGATGCGAATAAGTCTCTGATGTGAGATCATAGCGGTATAGTAAATCGCAACGACCAACACCGATGAGCCAACATTTTACCTTCGCAGATAGTGAGTTTTCTAGCAAACGCCGCCAGACCCGTAAAGAGATTATCCTATCCCGGATGGAAAACTTGTTGCCGTGGTCTCAACCCGACATTCCGCATCAAATTCAGGAATAAATCTCTTGGTATAAT
>CETA01066965.1_pt1 | contig 12910 bp, 10 predicted proteins | sample 531251 | NCBI WGS metagenome assembly CETA01 (sample SAMEA2622362, study PRJEB7988) | marine metagenome | biome: marine biome (ENVO:00000447); feature: mesopelagic zone (ENVO:00000213); material: "saline water (ENVO:00002010), including plankton (ENVO:xxxxxxxx)" | depth 380 m
AGAACTACAACCAGGAGATAACAACACACATCCACAACCAAATTTTTTTGCACTTTTAAAAGCTGATTGAGTAGCCTTTTCAATATTTTCAGAAATCTCATAATCTACATTTTTTGGGACAATTTCTGATAAAATTTTTGAAGAGCTTCCAATAAAAAAAGCCTTCCTAATATTTTTAGATCTAAAATTGATCTTCGATAAATTATTTTCTTTGGATAAACCCCCAACAATCAGAAAAATATTTTCGTAATTTCTTAAAGCAAAATTTGTTGCCTCAGGATTAGTTGACTTTGAATCGTTTACAAATTTAATGTTATTCTTTTCTAGAATTTTAATATGCCTATGCTCTAGATCTTTAAAAGAATTAAAACCCAAAAGAACTCGATTTCTCTTTATTCCAAATTCATTAGTTATTGATTTTACTACAGGATATAATTCGCTTATTAGGACTTTAAAAGAATTTTTTTTGAGATTATATTTTATTTCCGAATCTTCGATAATTATCTTCCGGGACGGTATATTAATTTTATTTATTAAATCACGGTAACTATCAATACTGTTTAGGATTGCTATATCTTTTTCTTTCTGATTCTTAAAAATTTCAAATTTTGTTTTTCTATAAAATTCATGCGAAGGATACCTATCCGTATGATCCTCAGAAATATTTAATAGAACCGCAATATCGGGTCTAAATTTTTTAATAGATTCTAATTGGAAAGATGAAATTTCAATTATATATACAGTTTCATGTGTTCCAGGATTAATTGAAAGGATTGGTTTTCCTATATTTCCTGCTAACCTTGTCTCAAAACCTTCATTTATAAGTATTTCATTTAGCAGAGTGGCTGTTGATGATTTTCCATTCGTTCCGGTAATTGCAATAACCTTACCATAGGGAAATTCTGTTCCGTGGGCTTTGTGAAATAACTCTATATCTCCATAAATGGGTATTTTATTTTCGATACAAATTTTTATTGCTTCTGGAGTTTTACCATATCTTAATGGGACTCCGGGAGAAGGTATTAAAGCATATAAATCATTCCAAACCCAATTCGTAGGCTTTGTAAGCTTAAGACCTTTTGAAACAAGTTTTTCCCTTAAGGTTTGATCATCATCCCATAGGAACAAATTTGCACCACTTTGACTTAAAGACTCATAGACTGCTAGACCAGTTTTTTGTAATCCATAAATAGCTACATTTTTTGAATCGAATTCATTCAATATTATCATGCTTATCTCAACTTCAAGGTTGAAAGACCTATTAAGGCTAATATAAAAGCTATTATCCAAAAGCGGATAACTATTGTTGGCTCAGACCAACCTTTCTGCTCGAAATGGTGGTGTAGTGGAGCCATCATAAAAATTCTTCTACCAAATAGCCTAAATGAAATAACCTGAATAATGACAGAAAGTGCTTCAAAAACAAATAACCCGCCTATTATAAAGAGTACTAATTCATGCTTAGTAGCTATCGAAACTGATCCTAATAAAGCTCCTAGGGACAAGGACCCTGTATCACCCATAAATATCATCGCTGGCGGAGCATTAAACCATAAAAAACCAAGCCCTGATCCCAATAAAGCACAACACAATATAGCTAATTCGCCAGTATTAGGTATATGAATAAGTCCTAGATATTGTGAAAATATAATATTTCCAGATAAGTAGGCAATTAAAGCAAAACTAGCAACGGCAATCATTACAGGAACAATTGCGAGCCCATCTAGTCCATCCGTTAAGTTTACAGCATTAGACGACCCAATAAGCACACAACTTGAAAAAATATAAAAGATTAAAAAACCACTTAATATAGGTCCATCAATAAAGGGAGAAAAAATAGAAAATCTTATATTTTGAGGTAATGTTACAGAAAATAAATATAAGATAATTAAAGAAAGAAGAATTTGAAAAAATATCTTTTTTCGCCAAGAAATTCCAGAAGAACTTTGTTCAATAATTTTTTTATAATCATCAACGAAACCAATTAACCCAAAACCTAAGACAGAAATTAAGACTATCCATATATAATTATTAAATACATCAGCCCATAAAACGGTACTTAATACCAATGCGACAAGTATTAGTATCCCTCCCATTGAAGGTGTTCCTCTTTTTGAGATTAAATGAGAGGGAGGACCATCGGATCTAATCGGCTGTCCTTCTCTTTGTTTTAATTTCATAAACCTGACAAATTTTGGTCCGATTAATAAAACTATTAGAAAAGATGTAATAATTGAACAACCTGCTCTAAAAGTTAAATAATTGAATAACCCTGACCCTGGAAAACTGAGGTCAAATGAATTTAAAAGATAAATAATCATTAAGCAATTTTCCGAACCGGAAAATGAGAAAGTAACTTTTTGGTAATCTTATGTACATTACTAGAAGAAGATCCTTTTAAGAGAAGCAAATCTTCGTCACGTATTAATTCTCCTAAATCTTCAATAAGGCTATCAGTTTCAGAATAATAAGAACCTTTTTTCTCATCAATTATTTTTTCCCAAGTATATTTGATTTCCTTTCCACAGGCTAAAACATAATCAATAGATGAATTATTTATTTCTGAAGCAAGATTTTCATGGGCTTTTTGCGTTAATGTTCCTAATTCTAACATATCTCCGACGACCAAAACCTTCCGTTTAAAATCAAGATTATTAATTGAAGAGAAAGTTTGTATTGCAGCTGACATTGAATCCGGATTACTATTGTAGCTTTCGTCTATGATGGTAATTTTCTTGCCATAATATTCGCATATGTATCTTTTTCCTCTCCCCTCAATAAGCTCAAAACTCCCCATCTTCTTTAGAAAATTTTTAGGATTATTTCCTAGTGATATACAAACTGAAGCTGCGGCTAAGCAATTCAAAGCCATATGCTTACCGATGAAAGGTAAATAAAAATTCATATTCTGATCTTTGTATTTTGCATTTATCCGGCATTTATCGTTATTAAACTCATAATTAGAAAGTGAGAAATCTGCTTCTTTATTTTTTCCGAAGGTTAGGAAATCAATTTCCTTGTTCAGGCTCTCAAAATTGAAAGAAGGACTGGTAATTAAATCATAATTATAAATTAAATGTCCTTGATTTAATAATCCATCAGTTATAGAGGCCTTTTCTTTTTTTATCTCCTCTATGCTTTTGAAAAACTCAAAATGAGCTGTACCGACATTATTAATAACTGCAATATTGGGTTTAGTTATGTTAGATAAGTTACTTATTTCTCCCATACGATTCATACCAATTTCAATAATAACGTATTGAGCATCTAAAGGAATTCTGGTGAGCGATAAAGGTACACCAATATGGTTATTGTATGAACTATGGGAAGAATAAACTTTACCATACTCACTTAAACCAAAGGCTATCATTTCCTTTAAAGTGGTCTTACCACTACTTCCTGTTACGGCTATAACCATAGCTTTAGTTCTATTTCTAGCATAGATACCTAGATTGGTAAGAGCCATTAGGACATCATCAACAAAAATTATCTTTTCATATGAAAATTTAGATGGTGCATTGGAAATAACCACCTCAGCGCCTCTATCTAATGCTTCAGGAATAAAATCATGACCGTCATAATTCTTTCCATACAAAGCAAAAAATATATCTCCGGGATTCAATGTTCTGGAATCGATAGAAACTCCCGATGCATTCCAATTATCAGAACCATGTCCTTTTATTACACTTAAAACTTCTTTTCCGTTCCACAATGATTCTTTCATCTTATTTTCCTAGAATATTTCTAACAGTTTCTTGATCTGAAAAAGGTATTGTATCTTGACCTATGACTTGATATTTTTCGTGCCCTTTGCCGGCAATAATTATAGAGTCTCCTTTTTGTCCAGTCTCAATTCCCTTTTTTATTGCTTCCGCTCTATCAGAAATCTCTAAAGCATCATTACAATTATTAATAATTTGACTTCTAATTTCTTCCGGATCTTCATTTCTTGGATTATCATCTGTAACTATTACAAAATCCGCATATTCTGAGGCTATTCCACCCATAACTGACCTTTTAAGTTTATCTCTCTCACCTCCACATCCAAAAACCAGAATTATATTATTCTCGGTAAGTTCCCTTAATGAAAAAATTGCGGCCGTTAGAGCTGCAGGGGTATGTGCATAATCAACATATATTTTGGCTCCTTTGATATTTTTTCCACAGTACTCTAACCTTCCCGAAATTGGTTTAAGGTGTTGCATATTTTCAAAAACTCTTTCAGAAGGTTCGCCTGAAGCTATAGCTAAACCAACAGCACAAAGTATGTTCATCGCTTGAAAATATCCCTCTACTTTTAAGGGAATAGAAAATTGCCTTCCGCTGTACTGAAAAATAATATCCATTCCGTTCTCAGAAGGAGTAACTCTTCTTAAATTAAACGAATTAGCTGATTCTCCTATCTCTATCACACCTCGCCCTGATTTCTTTACAATTGAGGATAATTCTCTTCCTGATTCTGTATCGACGCATATAACCGCATAATTTTCTTTAGGAAGGATTTCAGTAAAGAGCCGCTTTTTGGCTATAAAATAGTCTTCCATATTTTTATGATAATCCAAGTGATCCTGACTAATGTTAGTAAAGCCTGCTGCCCTGACCTTAACACCATCAATTCTATGTTGTGCGAGTCCATGACTAGAAGCCTCTAGAACCAAATGCGAGACTCCTGAATTATGAAGATCAGAAAGAGTTCTATGTAAAGCTACAGGGTCAGGGGTAGTATTATTAATATCTTTTATTTCTTCATTATTAATTACCCCTAGAGTCCCTATACTTGAAGAATTTTTGTTAAGTAGCTGCCATAATTGATGAAGAAAGTTAGTGGTTGAGGTTTTACCATTCGTTCCTGTCACTGCACAAATAATTTCAGGATATTTAGGGTATATTAAGGCAGAAATTTCGGACAAACGTTTTCTCGGATTATTATCTTTTATGAGAGCAATCTTCTCATCAAAATGTCCCTTAAAGCTTGATGATGCTACTATTGCCTTTGCGCCTTTTTCTATAGCTTCAGGAATATAGTTTTCCCCTCTATCAACCTCCCCGTTTATTGCTACAAAAATAAAACCATCTTTAACCTCCCTACTATCACAGGTAACGCCCGTAATATTGATATCCGTTTTTTGTTTTTCATCTATTTTTTGAATGTTAATCATTCGATACTTCCGCTAATCGAGTAAATCTATCATTTTGCCTTTCTTCATACCTATCATCCTTCACTATATTCAATAAGGGTGCTGACAATTTTATTACATTTCCTGCCGTTGGAACTGCATTCCAATAAGAGGTATTGCCGCGAACATTTTTCTTAGATTCGGGACTATCATAACTTATTAGGATTATATATTCAGGGTCCCAACCAGGAAAAGCACCTACAAAACTTGTTAGAATACCGCAGTACCCTCCTGTTTTACATGGTTGGTCAGCCGTCCCTGTTTTTCCTATTACGTAGTATCCTTCTATATTGGCTTTTTTACCAGAACCATTTTTTACTACTTGACGCATAGCAAATCTCATACTTTCACTAACTTCACTAGAAATTAACTTTGCTTGGGTTCTATAGGGTTTTTCTCTTTGGTATAAAGTTGGTTCTATGACATACCCACCATTAACTATTGCGGCCGTTGCTGTGACAAATGATAGAGGAATCACACCTAGACCTTGGCCAAAGGAGATAGTAATTAGAGAAGATTCGTTCCAAGGATTTGGCAGAACTGGGCTTCCTGTCTCTAAAAGTTCAAAAAAGAGCTCATCTAAAAGCCCCGCCTCTTTTAAAAATCTCTTTTGTTCATCAAGACCCACTAATAAAGCTATCTGAGCCATACATATATTAGAAGATTTTTCTAAGCATTGGGCAGCATTAAGGTATTGAGTTTTTTGTTTTCTGTAATCCCGTAAGCACATTGGTCTATATTTTTTTATACACTTCCACGTGTCAAATTCATCGGAAAGAGTAATTCTTTCATTTTCCAAGGCCATAGCTAAAGTAAATATCTTCATGACCGAACCCAATTCATAACTTCCCTGAGTTATCTGGTTAAATGAGTGTGACTTAATATCCATCTTATTCATCTCAAATTTTATATTGTTAGGATCAAAATCTGGAAGTGATGCAAGAGCAATAATTTCTCCATTCTTAGCATTCATAATAATTCCGAAAGCCGCCTTAGCATTATATTCTCTCATTCCATTTGAAAGTTCTGTCTCAAGGTGATTTTGTATTCTCAAATCAATACTAAGATTTATAGATCTAGAAGTTATACCTGAATAAGAAATAGTTCTTTCAAAACCAGCTCCACCTTCTAAATCTCTTTGGGAATAACCTATAATATGAGATGCAAGTCTTTTATTTGGATAAATTCTTCTCCAAACATCATTAAACTCAACCTCTGCTACTCCCGCATTAAGAATCTCGTATCGCTCTTTATCACTGATATCATTCGCCAATTCAAAATAACTTCCAGATCTCAACAATTGATCTTCTAATATCTTGGGATCCTTATTCAAAATTGGTGCCAGTTTTATTGCTGACTCTGAAGCGTATTTTGGATTTCTGAGTGATGCTCTAATAGTTTTTACAGTCGTCGCAATTATTTTTCCCTCTCTATCAAGAACATCCGGTTTTGGTTTTCTAATTTGGTGAATCTCTACTTTTATTGGTGTGTACCCAATTACATCTCCTGGAAATATCGATAAGAACGTATTTCTGACCGAAAAAATAAGAAATAAAGCTAAGAATATATTTACCGCAAACCTAATTCTTTCTCTGCCTATTTTGATAGATTCTTGGAAAATGGGATTACTGTATTTTTGCTGTTGAGTTTTTCTAAATAGATAAGAAATGTCATTCCCAACCACAATTTTTCGAAAATTTCCTTTTTTTTCTTTCATAATTATTCGCCTTCAAAAAATTCTGAATCTGAAACGGTTATTTGATCGCCTCTAATAGGCTCCAACTTTAATTCATTTGAATTTTTCTCTGCTAATCTTTTCAAGTTTTCTGGGCTTGTTAAAATTGCCCACTCAGCTTCTAAGAGGTTTTGTTTCTCAATTTCTTCCACTATTAAAGGGCCTAATTTCGAAAATTCTTTTTCAAGATTTATAACTTCGTAAATTACTGTGTAGTGGTAAACCTTAATTCCTAAGAAAATCATAACCGATATGAAGATGAGCGATCTAAACACCTAAACACCTCCATATTTTTGAAAATCGTGATTCATATGATGGTTTCTGTCTAAAGATAAACTTGACCTAAAAGCGCAACGCAATCTTGCTGAACGCGCTCTTTTATTTAACTCAATCTCCTCGCGACTAGGTCTAATTACCTTCCTGCTCACATAAACAAAAGATGACTTAGGTTTAAGAATGTCGTATTTTTTATTTGAAACAGAATTATATCTTATAAAATTCTTAACAATTCTATCCTCAAGAGAATGAAAGGCTATCACAACCAACCTTCCTCCTTGTGTTAATAATTCTTCAGAAGCAACCAATACCTTGTAAAGCTCCTTAAGTTCGTCATTCAGATATATTCTGAGTGCTTGAAAAGTTTTTGTTGCTGGATGGATTTTAGAGTGTTTAAACCTCACAGCGCTAGCTATTATCTCCGATAGTTCAGAGGTGGTTGATATCTTCTTTACTTTCCTTTTTTTGACTATTTCCTTCGCTATCTTCCTAGATTTTCTTTCCTCACCATATCTAAAAATAATATCTGCAAGAGAGCTTTCGTTAACTGAATTTATAAGATCGTAAGCCTTTTCTCCTCTTTTGTTCATTCGCATATCTAAAGGAGAATTGTATTTGAAGGAAAAACCTCTTTCGGGAGAACTCAATTGCATTGATGACACCCCCAAATCTAACAATATTCCGTTAACAAAATTAATCCCAGCTGAGTTTACTATCTCTTTAATATTTCCAAATGAGCCCTCAGTTAATGAGAATCTATCTGCATACAGCTTTTGTAACTCTTTACATATGGAAATAGCTTCGGGATCTTTATCTATACCTATAACCCTGCATTTAGCGGTATCGAGAATATTTTTAGAGTGACCTCCGGCTCCAACAGTACAGTCCACATAAACCTCATTATCAGAAGGTTTTAGTGATGCTATTACCTCATCTATCATGACCGATTTATGATAGATGTTCTCATTCATAATTATTCGCTTTCCTTAGAAAGTTTGGAGTCTGTATTTAGAGCTGGGCCAATTAGGTCTCTATTTTCTAGAGCTTTAAGGCGTGCATGTGATTTAAACTCTTTAAAGGCTTCAGGCTCCCACATTTGAAACTTTTGACCCAAACCCGCAAAAGTCACTTTATCCTTAAGGTTTGCATGAACAATAAGTGGTTCGGGTAAAGAAATTCTTCCGTCTTGGTCATAAGGTATTTGGAAGGTATCCGAAAATAAGGCGGTAGTGAGAGCATCAGTTTCCTCTGCAAACAATTGCATTTTTTCTACACTCTCTGCAATTTGATCAATTAAAATTTGTCCTCCGCCGTCAATCGCTTGAGAGGTAAATGAGGGATATAAATACACACCAGGAAATCCTTGGTATTCGAGCACCGATCTAAATACCGATGGTATAGAAACCCTGCCCTTAGAATCTATTTTGTTTATGGTGCTGGACATGAATATTTTCATGTCTTTCCTCCTCAATATAAAACAAGCCGCACGCGTTGCGGAATAATATGGACTAGCATGGGATTATATGGGAGTCAATGGGTTAATATGGAAAAAACCTTATAAAATCAGCTTTTTCAGTGAATAAATTGAATATTTGGTGGTTTTTTGGGAAAAGTCAGATGGTCTGTAAGCCGGGTTCTGTATCCACTAAGTGGTGATGATCATTCATCTTGGATATATGTTTCCATACATCTCTAGCAACCTACCCGAATAACTAAAACTGAGACAATTCTTGGTTTTCACCTTCGCTATTCCTATTTGGTCTTGCTCCCAACGGGGTTTACCCTGCCATATTATGTTACCATATATGCGGTGCGCTCTTACCGCACCTTTTCACCCTTACCTTCTCAGGCGGTCTATTTTCTGTGGCACTATCCCTAAAGTCGCCTTTGCCGGGTATTACCCGGCGCTGTGTCTCTTGGAGCCCGGACTTTCCTCTCATCTAGAGCGATCATCCGACCATCTGACAACCTTTTTGTATTTAAAAACTAGTTAATGGTCAAGATTATATATTTTAGGCCTTCGCACTTGGTCTTTGAGATAATCTTTCATAATAGGATAATAAATTCTTACAATTTTCTGGGATATCGATCCTAGGCCATTTAGCAAAATCAAAACAGACCAAAGCTGTGATATCCGCAATTGTAAATCGATCTAGACAGATAAATTCTTTGTCTTCCATTTCTCCTTCAAGCCAATTTAAAGTTTTTATTACCCTTGGGCGGCTTGCTTCCGCCCATTCCTTGATCTGCTCCTCTAAACTAGCCATAGATGGATGGCCATGCCTATAAGTGTTGGCAATTCCTTGCATCAACAATAGCTCGAGTCTTCTTTGCCACATTTCAATGATAGCTATTTCTTTCGGATCTTTTCCCATTAAATTTGGTTCAGGTTGTAACGCCTCAAAGTAACGACAAATAGCTATAGATTCCGTTATATAAGTCCCATCATCAAGCTCTAAAGTGGGAACTTGAGATAAAGGACTCATCTTCTTATAGTTATCCTTTTTATGATCACCTTTCATGATATCTATTTGTTCAATAGGTATATCGATGTCTTTTTCGTGAAGAAAAATTCTTGTTCTTCTTGGATTCGGTGCCGGTTCACAATCGTAGAAAATCATAATCTTTTTCCTTTAATTCGGATTTATAATTGAATTAAATAGTTTATATTTAAAAATAAACTTGACCACAAGTTTTTCAAACTATTAAGAATATAGTTAATTTTTAAGGAGAAACTGATGACAATAAGCTTCGATAACAAAGTAGTTATAGTAACTGGTGCAGGCGGGGGCTTGGGAAGAAGTCACGCTATAGAATTTGCAAGAAGAGGAGCTAAAGTAGTTGTTAACGATCTCGGAGGAGAAGTAGATGGGTCTGGAAGTTCATCTGAAGCAGTAAATAAGGTTGTAAAGGAGATTGCTGATTTAGGAGGAGTAGCTATTCCAAATGGTGCATCTGTTACTGATGATGCCGGTGTAAAACATATGATAGACCAAACCATTGAAGAGTTTGGCAGGATTGATATCCTTGTTAACAATGCAGGAATTTTGAGAGACAAATCTTTTTCCAAGATGGAAATGGAAGATTTTACGAAGGTTACCGATGTTCATCTCATCGGATCAGTAAAGCCAACAAAACAGGTTTGGGATATAATGAAAGATCAGAACTACGGAAGAATAATTGTGACTACATCTTCAACGGGTCTTTATGGTAATTTTGGTCAAGCGAATTATGGTGCAGCAAAGCTAGCTTTAGTGGGATTTGTCAATACGTTAAAATTAGAAGGTCAAAAATATAATATTAATTGCAACATCTTATGCCCGGTGGCATATACAAGAATGACTTCTAATCTAATGCCACCTGAAGCTGAGCAGTTATTGACTCCTAGTAGCGTTACACCAGCAGTTATCTATCTTTCGGGAGAAAATGCTCCTAATGGAACCATTCTTTGTGCAGGCGCTGGTGTTTATTCTGTCGCAAAGATCCTTGAAAGTGACGGTAAAAATTTAGGTTTGAAAGCAACGGCTGAGGATATAGAAAAAAACTGGGATAAAATTTCTGATTTTTCTGATGCCAAGCCCTTTAATATGGGCAGCGAACAAACTGCCAAAGTCATAGAAATAGCTATGAAAAGCGAATAGAATTGGAACTTACTTCTTCAAAACCTATAGATTGTTCTTTAAAAGAATATAAAGAAGATATAATTATTAATGAGAAGGGTTTTAGGGAATATGACGCACGCTGGAGATACCCTGAACAAATCAACCTCCCCGGACTCCAAAACCTAGGTATAAGCCTTGGTAAACTTATCCTAAAGAATGGCGTTGATGGGAATATTATTGTGGGTCATGATTTTAGATCATATTCCGAAGAGGTCAAAGAAGCACTCGTGGCAGGGTTAGTTGCCTCAGGAATGAATGTTTACGATATTGGGCTTACCATAACCCCTGGAGCTTATTTTGCTCAATATTTTTTGGATTGCATGAATGTTGCAATGGTCACTGCAAGCCATAATCCTAATGGTTGGACAGGTGTAAAGATGGGATTAAATAGACCACTAACATTTGAGACAGAGCATATGAGGGCATTGAAAGAAATTTCTTTGTCACATCCGGGTCCATCGGAAGTTAAGGGAGCTTATATTTTTCAAAATATCAATAAAGAATATATGAAAGATCTAACAAATAAGAAATCAATTAAAAGAAAAATTAGAGCTGTTGTTGCATGCGGTAATGGAACCGCAGGTATGTTCGCTCCCAAAGCTCTTAAGAAAATTGGTATTGAAGTAATTCCGCTTAATTGCGATTTAGATGATACTTTTCCAAAATATAATCCTAACCCAGAAGATATGTTGATGCTGAAAGATCTGTCAAAAAAAGTGTTAGAGACTAATTCCGATGTTGGATTTGCTTTTGATGGAGATGGCGACAGGTGCGGTTTTGTAGATGACTTGGGAAGAGAAATATTTGCCGATAAAATTGGTCTGTTGATCGCACGAAACATATCAAAAGAAATTAAAAGTTCTCAATTTATTGTTGATATTAAATCAACATCACTTTTTTCCTCTGATGAGGTTTTGAAAGGCAATAACTCTGAAGTGCTTTATTGGAAAACGGGACACAGTTATATTAAGAAAAAAACATTTGAAAATAATGCTATTGCTGGTTTTGAAAGGTCTGGCCATTATTTCTTTAATAAGCCAATTGGAAGGGGGTATGATGACGGAATTTTGTCAGCAATCGAATTGTGTAAACTCATGGATACAGAAAAAACTTTAAAGCTATCTGAGCTGTATGATGAGTTACCAATTACATATTGCTCTCCAACAATGTCTCCACAATGCTCAGATCATATTAAATATGAAATTGTAAACAAAATAACTTCTATATTTGAAAATATGGAAAAGAATGAAGAAAAATTTTCTGGCCAAATGATATCCTCTCTTATAACGATAAACGGGGTGAGGGTTTCCCTAGAAGATGGCAGCTGGGGGCTGATAAGGGCCTCCTCCAATTCACCAAATTTGGTTGTGGTGTGCGAGAGCCCTATCTCAAAAGAAAGAATGGAAGAAATTTTTATTTCTTTAGATAAAATACTTAAATCTTTTCCAGAAGTTGGAGAATACGATCAAAAAATCTAAAAGATAGATTAAAATATTTTAAAATTATCTTTCGTATTATATAGTCGAGAAACCACTTTTTAGTATGGAGACTGATCTTGATAGTAGAACAAATTTGGACAGCTAATCAATTCCGTAATTTTAATTATTTAATTGTTTGCCCTCAAACTGGTGAGGCTATGGCGATTGACCCTCTTGATTATGAACAATGTCTGTCCGTAAGTAAAAAAAATGGATGGGAGATAACTAAAATACTTAACACTCATGAACATTGGGATCATATTGGTGGAAATAAATCACTCGTAGAAGTAACAGGAGCACAAATTCTTGCCCATCATATGGCTAAAGATAAAATAGAAGATGTGGATATTGGATTAAAAAAAGGAGACATCGTAAAGGTCGGCAAAACAGTCAACTTAGAAGTTTTAGATACTCCTGGACATACTATGAGCCATGTTTGCTTATTCGTTAATAACGATTCTCCCTCAATCTTTTGTGGTGACACTCTTTTTAATGCTGGTGTCGGTCACTGTAAGGGCGGTGGAAATCCTTTAGATCTTTACGAAACCTTTCTAAATCAGCTATACAAACTTCCCGATCAAA
>CETA01153594.1_pt1 | contig 12874 bp, 11 predicted proteins | sample 531251 | NCBI WGS metagenome assembly CETA01 (sample SAMEA2622362, study PRJEB7988) | marine metagenome | biome: marine biome (ENVO:00000447); feature: mesopelagic zone (ENVO:00000213); material: "saline water (ENVO:00002010), including plankton (ENVO:xxxxxxxx)" | depth 380 m
AAATTCTATTAAGAAATTTAAAAGCAAAAAAATATTAACAAGCACTCTCATAATAACCTCATAGAAACATCAATTAAATCACTTACTAAGATACACTACTACTGACCCGGCTAAATAATCATGTAAACATCGTCTATTTTTACCGAAAATAAGTATTTGATCAATGATAGGTGCAAACATGAACCAAGGAATAACTATCATATATAATAAAGGGAAAAACATTGCCCTTATAAAAAGAATTTTCCAAATCGGGAGAAGATTTAGATAATATAACCCATTATTATTAGGTTCTGATTTTACGATTGAAATATGCATTATGGCTTTGCCAATTGTTTGACCAAATTTTCTCAACAAAAAACCATTCAACAAAAGATAACTAAATATTGCTAATAGCAAAATATGAACTATCCACCATCTATCAGTAAAATCTTCTGGATCTTCAATTACACCTAAAATTAAAACAAAAAGCAATGTCAAAGAAGGTACTAGAATAAAATCAATAAAAGTAGCAATTATACGACGCCTTCTTGAAGCAAGATCATAGGTTTTTATCATATCTTTATTAATTTTCTTGCTCTAATTGAAAAACAAGAAATGCATTACCTCCTTTTTGAGAGCCTACATAACTATAACCAGAGGTAATCATTAAAAGATCATCCGCTACCATGGGGCCGTGGGCATCGAAAGCCCCGCCGTTCGTAACAACACCATTTATTGAGTCAAAATCCTTCCATGAGTCAAACGACCAAAGTAGTTTACCTTTGTCAGCTGAAATAATTTCTAGAAAACCATCCATACTTCCGCTGACAACAATATCATTTGTTGCAATAATTGCGCCGGATAAACCATAAGTACATTCAATATCATCACATCTTGATGCACGAGAATACTTCCACTTGTTATCTCCAGTAGAAATGTCTAAAGCGTATAAACCAGGCTTTGACTCTCCTGGATAAGTGAACCCTAAAGCCTCCTTATCACTAATTGGAACATATAATAAACTAAGTGCTTCATTAACAGCCAATCCCCAATGAACCCCGCCTATAATTCCGCCTTGTCCTAATTTTTTTGTCCATAATGGTTTTCCAGTAAATCTGTCCATAACGTGTATTTCTGCTGATTTTTGTCCAGCAATCAGCAATTTTTGACCAGATAATGACTTTGTTAGTATGGTGGGCGCTCCAAAATCTACATCGAGACCCATAGGGTTTGCGCAATTGGGGTGATTCTCTGAAATATTACATGCAGCAGTGTAAAGGTCATTTTTAGTATATTGTCTTGTCCACATTATACTCCCATCCTTTGCATCTACAGCAAAAATTGCATCACTAGTATTTGTTGTAGGATGAGAATAATTTTGCCCTGTTCCAAAAAAAATCCAATCAAGCTCATAATCATAGCTTGGAGAACTCCAAACCGGGGCACCACTTGGTCCATATTCTTGTACAAACCAAAAATGGGAATTAATTAAGCCAGCCTCTTCTTTAATTGTCGGCAAATACCAAAGTAATTCACCTGATTTCAAATCAAAAGCAGCCATGCCACCGCTAGATTTACAACAACCATAAAAATAATTCATAGCAAGAGTTACTTCCATTGAAGCCACAGGTACGAAAACTTTGTCTTTAACTACTAGAGGTGTACCAGAATACATAGGTAAGATTTCATCTGTAACTTTTGCTTCCCAAATAAATTCACCATTTGTTGCGTCTAATGCATAAATACCTTTAAATCGATCAGCAAATATTAGAATTTTTTTATCTTCTATAGTTCCAGAAAGAATTGCACTGCTGAAAAAACCATCATGCTTATACAACCACCTTTCACAACCTGTTTCCCTGTCTAAGGCGACCAAACCACGATAATTATCCCCAATAAATATTGTGTCCTCTGTGATTAATGGGTATGACCTTGGTGTCTTATGATTTAATCCATAGACCCACTTTAATTTTAAGCTATCGGCATTTTTTTTATTAATTAATGATTTATTTTGATACCTTGTATTAGATTGATCAATCCCCCAACCACTTGAATAAGAAAATTTGTGCTTTGATTTTTCTAATGAAGTTTTGCATTCCGATGAGTCAAGATTGGCAAATGACATAGAATTAAACGCCAAATAAAAAATACAAAAAATAATGCACTTTAAAGTATTGGAAAAATACATAAGATTAAATCTTGAAGTTAATTTATCCGTTTGCTACCAGGGGTGAATTTCTCCATTCCATTTATAGAAGTTACCCGAATCTTCTTTTGACAAACCTTCTATCACGTTACGAATCCCAGAAGCACTTTCTTCGGCAGTAATTTCTGCCTGGGGACCACCCATATCGGTCTGTACCCAGCCCGGATGCATGATTGAGACTGTTATTGGTTCTGCCGCCCAATCAAGTGATAGTATTTTCCCGACCTTTCCTACAGCGGCTTTTGTTGTAGAGTAAATATACATACCCCCCATTGGCCAAGTTGATGCCCCCAACTGACTAGAAAGGATCATTAAATTACCATTACCTGAAGTTACTAAGTTTTGTTTGAAGGCTCTAGCAACAAGAAGTGGTCCAATAGTATTGGTGTCTAGATTTCTATGCCATTCCTCTATGTCAATATTATCGATTGACTGCTGATTCACAGGATCTCCTCCTACTGCACCTGCAACAATGATAATGGTATCAATGGTATCATCTCCTATACGACCAGCAGCAGCTTCGATAGAAGAAGGATTAGCTACGTCTAATTGCTCAATTTTAATATTATCTGAGCCAGATGCCAATTCATCAAGCAGTATTGCTTCGTCAGTGTCCCGAGCGCAGGCAATAACATTATTACCCTCATCAGCATATTGTTTGGTGAGTTCTAAACCTATTCCTCGTGTTGCACCCACAATCATAACATTAGACATACTTTTCTCCCTTCCTAAGTGAAATTTTTTCAGTTATTTGTTCTCTTGAGGATGTATAAATAACTCATTTTTTGCAAGCTAAAAGTTTTGAAACTATTTGTATCAGCACACACTACGTTATAGTGCAAAAAGTATAAAATATGATGAATCTATTATTACTGTCCCAATTTTTTGAGAATATTTTGAATTAAATTGATCATTTCTACGCTCCCAAAATCTTCTCCCTTCTCAAAGTCACCTTCCTTTTGTGCCAATGTATTGGTTAGGTTGGCAAAACAAATAACTTCTTTATCATTTGCTTTTGCGAATGCATATAGTGCTGATGCCTCCATTTCTACGCATGTTACATTATTCTTCTTCATAGCATTTATTGCGGATTGTGTTTCTCTGTAAGGTGCATCTGTTGTCCAGCTTTTTACCTCCAACCAAAGACTATTATTATTTTTTAATTTATTTAGTAATTTTTGACATAGCTCTGATGGTTCACCTTTCGGTAAGTAGTGATAACTTGTTCCCTCATCTCTAATTGCTTGAGTAATCAAAGCAAATTGTTTATCTGGTTTTGACTCCGTGATAATACCAGCCGAAGTGATACTAATTAAAAGTTCACAGCCCGAAACAAAGAGTTGTTCAGCTATTAACACAGCATACGAAGCTCCTACCGCTCTCGGAATTATCCCTACTGTTAATCCATTAATTTCAAACGTATACAAATATGAGTGGTAGCACGCCCAATATTTACTTTTTACTGCTTCGTTTTTGTTATTTAGATAATCCAGTAAATTGCCGTCGGGATCCAGAATGCAAATACTGGGTACTTCTCCGAGAGGGATTCCATTCTGTCTTCTTGACTCTCGCAAAAGATTTGTAGGTTGAAATACCGAAGGTTCAGCGTATCTCTTATGTCTAAGAATATCCGTTGTAATAAGTTCTTTATCTGGATTTTCCAAAATATTGCTCCATATATCTCAATATCTCAATTAATAAAGTACTACTGAACGAATGCTTTCTCCAGCATGCATGAGATCGAAAGCCTTATTAATATCTTCTAATGGCATTGTGTGAGTAATCAAATCATCAATATTTATTTTCTTATCCATATACCAATCAACAATCTTAGGCACATCAGTTCTTCCTCTTGCACCACCAAAAGCAGTTCCTTTCCATGAACGTCCAGTAACTAACTGGAAAGGACGAGTAGAGATTTCCTGACCTGCCCCAGCAACTCCGATGATATAGGATTCACCCCAACCTTTGTGACAACACTCTAGAGCCTGGCGCATGACATTAACATTGCCAATACATTCAAAACTATAATCAACACCGCCAGTCATTTGGATAATATAGTCGACAACATTGTCTACTTTTTTGGGATTAATAAAATCTGTCATGCCAAAGTTTTTGCCTATTGCTTCACGTTTGGAGTTAATATCAATACCTATAATTTTGTTAGCACCAGCCAGTTTCGCGCCCTGAATAACATTTAGACCAATACCTCCAAGACCAAACACTGCCACAGTAGAACCGATTTCAACTTTGGCCTGAAACAGAACAGCCCCCACGCCTGTGGTAACGCCGCATCCGATATAGCAGATTTTATCAAATGGAGCATCTTTGCGGACTTTTGCTAAAGAGATTTCAGGTAAAACACTATAGTTAGAAAAAGTGGAGCAGCCCATGTAGTGCAGCAAAGGTTTACTATTAAAGGAAAATCGGCTTGTCCCATCAGGCATCACACCCTGACCTTGGGTAACTCTAACAGCCTGACAAAGATTGGTTTTGGGATTTAGGCAGTAATCACATTCCCGGCATTCAGCTGTATAAAGAGGGATAACATGGTCACCAGCTTTGATGTCTTTAACACCCGCGCCAACTTCAACAACAACTCCTGCTCCTTCATGCCCAAGAATAGCAGGAAATGCGCCTTCAGGATCTTCTCCACTTAGAGTAAAAGCATCTGTATGACAAACACCTGTTGCTTTTAATTCCACCAAAACTTCACCTTTTTTAGGGCCTTCTAAATCAACTTCACAAATTTCCAATGGTTTACCTGCATCAAAGGCTACAGCTGCTCGTGTTTTCATTTTCTTTTCCTCCACTCAATAACACCTTTAAGTAAGGAGTCTTGATATTTGGTTTGTTATAATTTTATTTAAAAATACAACACTAAAAATTAGTAGGATTATTTTAGTATTTAGTGTTTACGTTTGAAATCAAAAAATAAAAAAATTCTAGTTAAAGAATGTTTAAATTTTAGAACTGAAAATCTTTATTTAGATGTTTTAATAAAAGAAAAATTAAAGTCTTGATCTCTTTTAAGAACAATATCCGCAAAACTTGGCATCTCTTCCAAAATATAACGCGTTAATCTTTCATAGTGCATGACAAACCTCCAAACTTCTTCTTTTGTCATAATCTTTTTCTTTAATTCCGGATCAGTGAGAGTTTTAGCAAGAGTTTTCTCTTGTATCCACCTACTTTCATATACATGTTCCATGTTTGGGACCTTAATCATTAATAGAATATCGAATCTATTAAACAATACCTGGTAGTTTCCATCTAATTCTTTATTACTCCATTTTGACCAAATACCTTCTGGGTCTTCCTCCTCCTCCAATTTATTCATTGGTCGTTTCCAATTTTCTGTTGAGATTGGTTTAGACCCAACGCACCAGCCATCAAAAAAAATAAAATCAGGCCTCCCTTTGTATTTACGCCAAGTATCCTTTGGCATATGTCGATCCAAAGGTTTTGAAAAAGCTGGAATAGACGTCAAAGTGGAAGAAACAGCGCTACATAGGGAATCCAGAGTATCCAAACCTAACTGTATATCGTGAGTTCCAGGAACTCCTCTTACTCGGCAAAGTGGATGGATATTTTTAGCATCCTCCTCTCTTTCTTCTGGTGTTTTGTATATGTCATCTAAAGAAAACCCTATTGTTTTTTTATCAAAACCTAGTTGAAGCACTAATTGTACAAATTCAGATAGCGTTGTCTTCCCGGAACCTTGTCCTCCTGTAAAACCTATAAAATAAGGATCTTTCTTTCGCTCTAGAGAATTAAAATAAACCGCTAAGGGAATTACAATTTCTTTTAAGAAATTCCTTGAGAGATTAGCAATTTTTAAACTGTTTGAAAGTTTTATGAGAGTTAACTCTGTTTTCTCAAGAATTTTACTACAAACAAGACTATTTGGATCTGGAAAAGACATCATTACTCTTACTAATGATTACTCCAAAGAGGTAATTCCTTTCTTTAAGGAGCCTAATGAAATTACTGCTAATACAGTTAACAATAACCAAACTGATTTGCTAGGAATAACTAAAGCACTTGAAATTATTGCTGCCCCCCAAAGAAGCGCTTGCGTAATGATAATGTTCTTCATAAGAATTCTCCTTATCACCATTTGTATTTTATTTTAATGAAGTAGTACATAAATAATAATAATAAAAAGATTGTAACAAACAAATATCATTTTGATTGTTTAAAATATAAGAAGAAATATAATACATAAAGAGGAAGTATTTATTTAATTAGGTTTTTTATAGATAATATTTAATTTATCTTGATTTTGACATGATTATTTTTTATAGAAACTGAAGTATGAATATTTTATTTCTACTGAAGGAGTAGATTAAATGAAGTTAGAAAAGTTTAAGAACTTTCGATTTAAAGTCTTTTTGGTTGTACTTATATTTTCTTTTTCTTCTGTAAACTCTTGGGCAGCTATCGTTGATACAGGGTTTGTTGGCGAAGATGAGACTGAAATCGAAATAACAAGAGGGTATGCTAAACAACCCACTTTCCCAAGAAAAGCAATAAGGCTCGGAAAAGAGGGTTATGTAGTGGTCGAATTTGATATAGACACCGATGGTGCTGTTCTGGATCCCTATGTAGTCGTCGCAGTTCCGCAAGGAGTTTTTGAAAGAGCTGCGATTAAGGCTGTTAGAAAATGGGTTTATGAATCTCCTACCTATAATGGTCAATCAGTTAAAGCCAATAACGTCCAAGTTAAATTAACTTTTTCACTGAATTAACATATGAGATTGTTTGAATTTACAAACAATCTAAGTTTAGCTTGATGTCTATTAGGGCTCAGTTACTTTTATTTGTAATTATAGGTTACTTATTAATTGCTGTTGTCTTTTTCTTATCCACTCAAACTAGAGATTCTATTCAGCAAGATGCTGCTGGTGAGTCCTTGGTTGTTCTTTATGAATCCGCCTGGTATCAGACATACAACAACACCTATGAATCAATGGGTCGTTGGTTGCCTGGTTACGGTGAAAAAGGAAATATATGGGATCCTGATGACGAAACATTTATAGATGAAATAGATGCGCAGGGAAAGTATTTAAACCCAATATTCAATACGATAGAAAACAGATCATTGGGAGATCTTCAGTATCTAATTGAGTTTATCTTCGAAGAAGAGTTAGACGAAGGTGACTTGAGTTTTGTCATGGCTTATTTTCCCACTGGCGAGAGGTTTTACTGTGGAAGCGCTTTAGATTTGCTTGGTATAGATCCTTGTAGCCCAAAAGCGAGACTAGGATTTTTCTCATATCTCGACTCCTACATAAAAGATATTTCACAAAGACCTAAACAATCTACTCTCAAGATTCTTGATTCAGAAAACAAGCAAACAACAACCCTTAATCAAACTTATTCTTTTCCAATCAAGGTGAACAAACAAACAATTGCTTTGATAGTTCTAGGAGTTGATGTGCGAAAAGCAATTGAAGTTTTTGAGGATGAATTTGAAGTAAGAACCGGTATAAAGACTCCTGAGGGTTTGATTTCCTTAGAGGAAGATTATTCGTCCGACGATTTGAAAATAGAATCGAGATACGGTGTAGAAAATTACTCAGAGTTGGTTGCAAAGGCTAACCTTCTTATGGAATCGAAAGGAAGCAGATACAGCGACAAAGATTTTTCTCTTGGTACCTCAATTACTCTGTTACCTTTAAGTTCATATCTTTCCTCTGACAAGGCAGAATTATTTATATTTAAAGATGAGAAGCTCTCAATGGCTAGATCTTCTGAGGTTCTTACGAGAAGCTATATTATTGTAACTTTAATGCTTTTGCTTATTGTCTCTTTAACCTCATTCGTCACTTACCGGACATTCGGAGGTATAACAAGAGCAATTAAAGTTCTAGAAGGTCTTACAAAAGGTGATCATACTCAACAAATGCCAAAAAGATCAGGTCTGATGGCTTCTGAAAAAGATGAAGTAGGTCAACTATCAACTGCTCTTCATAGCTATAGAGGTCATTTATTGGAGATGGAGGATATTAGAAAAGAACAAGCCCACAGAAGAAAAGAAAGAGACAGAGTTATTATTGAGAAGATGTCTTTTCTAGCTGATCAACTAGAAGGAGACGCACAAAAACTTATTCTTGAGGATGTCGAAAAAATGACAGAGCTAGCAAAGAAGGGTGATGATGTGGACTCCGAGGAGGCATCAGTCGAATTGATGTCTCTAGCATTCTCTCGAATGTCCGATGAAGTAAATGCTTTGATCGCAGCAAGAACAACTGAGATGGAATCTTCCAGAGATGAAGCAAGGGACGCTAATGAAGAAAAGACAAGATTTTTCGCAAACATGAGTCATGAACTTAGAACTCCGCTTAACGCTATTTTAGGATACGGAGAGATGCTTGCAGAAGATTGTGAAGACCTGGGTTATGATGATCTTTTGCCTGACTTAAAGAAAATTACTTCAGCAGGTAGTCACCTTCTCTCCTTAATAAACAATATTCTGGATATTTCAAAGATTGAGGCCGGAAGGATGGAGCTCTATTTAACCAGTTTTGAAATAGAATCCATGGTGGAAACAATTAAAGATGTTACCGGACCTTTAGCCTCTGCTAATGATAATGGTTTTAAAGTCAATTTACAGGATGCTTTAGGATCCATGACTCAAGATGAAACAAAGATTAGACAATGCTTGACCAACTTCTTGAGTAATGCATTTAAATTCACTTTAAGTGGAACGGTAACTCTTGATGTAGATACTTTCATGCAAGACGAATTAGAAATGATCAGGTTCGCGGTAACGGATACGGGCGAAGGAATGACAGAAGAAGGTCTCAGTAAAGTATTTAGGGAATATGAGCAAGCTGAAAGATCAACATCTGCTAAACACGGTGGTACTGGTCTAGGTCTACCTATCACAAAGAAACTCGCTGAAATGATGGGGGGAGATGTAATGGTTACCAGTGAGATTGGAACGGGGTCCGTTTTTACCCTTTATGTTCCAAGAGTATGTCCTCAGGAACACGATGAAGTAGAGGATGGTAATGCGATAAGCAAACTTTCTGATAAAGAGAAAGTAGTTGTCTTAATTGATGATGATGTCCCTATTCATGATATCATTAGAAGGACTCTATCAAAGATTGGTCTCACTCTTATCGGTGCAACTGATGGTGAAAAAGGCTTGCAAATAGTCAGAGAAATGAAACCCAAACTTCTTTTATTAGATGTCTTGATGCCTGGTAGGGATGGATGGTCTATCCTTAAAGAGTGCAAGTCTGATCCTGAACTAAGAGATATGCCAGTAGTTATGGTCAGTCAGCTATCACAGGACGTTCTTTCAGAATCATTAGGTGCGGATGATTATCTTACAAAACCTATCGATAGAGATTTGTTTCTAGAAACTGTCCAACGACTAATTAAAGATTCTCCAAATGGTGAAAATAAAGTTCTTGTTATTGACGATGATGCTGATGTTAGAGAATTACTTTCTAGGATGCTTAAGGATGCAGGATGGATTTCCGTAACAGCAAGAGATGGTAAAGAGGGTCTGGAAAAAGTAAAAGACACTCCTTCGTTAATAGTTCTTGACCTTGAGATGCCGCGTATGGATGGATTTGAGTTCTTAGATGCCTATATGAAGAATTATGACGAGTTAAACCGTGCACCTATATTGGTTTACTCTGGAAAAGATCTTTCCGAAGTTCAAAAAGATATTTTGAATAAGAATGTCGCCGGTATGGTTAGAAAAGATGAAGTTTCAATGGAAGAACTCTCAAAAATTGTTAAAAATATTTATCAAGAATCTATCTCTTAGCTTATTAAGCTTTCGATCTTTTCGAGAAGTCTTTTAAAGTCTATAGGTTTTGTATCAAAATCATCTGCTCCACACGCCAAAGCCTTTACTCTATCGGACTCTAAAGCGTGTGCTGTCAAAGCTATAATTGGTATCTCTTTGATTTCATCGTCTGCCTTTGCAGTTGTTGTGGCTTCCCAACCGTCCATAACCGGTAATCCCATATCCATTAGCACTAGATCAGGTTTCTCAGATTTCATCATCTCAATTCCTTCTTGTCCGTCAAGGGCAAGGAAAACCTCATAATTTCTTCTTTGAAGCCTTCTTGACAACATGTCTCTATTCATTTCGTTGTCCTCAACATATAATATCTTTGCCATCTTATTTCCTTTTTTAATTATTCAAAATAAACTTATCTCTTCCTGTCTTTTTCGCTTCATAAAGCCTCTTATCTGCCTTATTGACGACATCAGAGATATTTCCAGATTCAGATGTTAACGCTATTCCTCCACTCGCAGTGATAGTAATTGATTGACCTTCGTAATCAACTTTAACAGCATGAATACTAGATCTCAATTTATCGCAAAATTCAGAAATATTTTCACCATCCTCATTAAAGATTACCGCTAAAAACTCTTCACCGCCGATTCTACCAACAATGTTAGGTTCAGAAATAAAGCTGTCTAAGGTATTAGCCAGAGCCTTCAAAACCTCATCACCTCCAGAATGACCATAAGTATCATTGACCGTCTTAAAGAAATCTATGTCAATCATGATAACTGTAAAATCTTTACGCTTTCCATCTTGTAACTCTAAATATGCGTCTTCAAGAGTTTCGAAAATAACTCTTCTGTTATGAATCCCTGTTAGTTGATCAGTGGTGGCTTGAATATGAAGCGTATTAACAAGCTCCTTTTCCCTTTCTCGAAAGAACTTTCTTTCCAAGGAAGATATAACTTTGGCTAATAAAATAGTACCGTTAAGAGGTTTGGGAAGATAATCTTGGGCTCCCAATTGTATGCATTTAGCAATTCCATCTACATCATTAAATGCAGAAACCATAATTATTGGGAGATTTTCGCTTCTGTTGTCCTTTCTAAATCTCTTAAGCAACTCCAATCCATTAATATCGGGCAGTATTACATCTAGAAGAATTAGATCAGGTAGTTTTTTATTAACCTCCTCAATAGCATTATTTCCGTCATAAGCTATTCTGCAATTCAAGCCCTGCAAAGTAAGTCTTCTTTTAAGAACCTCACAATTAGTAACATTATCATCAACTATTAAAATATCTGCACCTTGCAGGCTTTCATCTAAATCGATCGAAAAATCTATATCACCGAGAGATTTAAACAAAGATTCAGCAGTTTCTAGTTGTGAAGAACCTTCTTCATCTGTTTTTGAAGGCTCTCCTCGGATGTAATCAACAAAAGTCTCTATGGCTTTCTCAGTCTCTCTGGAAAGATTTATTATCTTTTGGAAGTCCAATAGGGCCTCCTTCGACAGATCATCCTCTAAATCTTCTATTAGAATTTCGCTGTAACCGATAATGGCATTTAGAGGGGTTCTTAGATTATGTCTTAACTCTGAATACTCCTCAGGTTTTCTTTCTTCTGTGGTAGCATTTGACCCGGTATTTTCTTCGAAAGCTTCCTCATATTGCTCAATAAGTTTAATACAACCCGACTTAATTTGATCTATCTCATCCCCAACAGCAATATTTGCGTCGTTGATGCTTTTTTCAATCATCTCTAGATAATCAGAGATTGCACCTACAGGAGTAGTAAATTCTTGTTTAATTTGAGCTAAAATAATATCTTCAGCCCCTTTGGGAGTTTTATTTCCTGTCGCCTTACTCATCATAATTTTCTATTAAAGTATCCAAAAACTCTGGCTTATGCATAAGGAAACCCTGACCTATTTTACATCCAATCTTTACCATGGAAGCTTTCTGTTCCTCTGTTTCAATGCCCTCTCCTATCATTTCTAACGAAAGGGAATTGCAAACTTCGACTACAAATTTAATAAGTTGCGCTGTTGATTTATCATCTAATCCATTAGTAAAATGTTTATCCAGTTTAATGACATCTAAGGGAAGATCTTTGACATATTTAAGTGATGCGTAACCAGCGCCAAAGTCGTCTAACGCAATTTTTATTCCTTTTTCTTTAAGCACATTTAGATATTTACTTGCCTTCATAGTATCACTTAATTCAGCAGTCTCAGTTACTTCAAGTCCAAATTCCCCGGGTTCAAATTCAAAACTATCGGCAAAATCTGCAAATATTTTGCTGAACTCCGGGTGCATAATCGTATGAGCAGAAACATTTAAATATACAGTTGCGTTTTTTAGACCAATTTTATTTTTAACAGGAAATATTTCAGAAAGTTTCTTCAAAGATGATTTAACAACAAGAGAAAATAGGCTTTCTCCTTCAATTTGAGGAATTATTATGTCGTTAGGGATAATTTTACCCTCATCATCTCTTAACCTCAACAGAGCCTCGACACCTGTCACTTCTCCCGTTTCAAGATTAAACTGCTTTTGATAAGCCAGATCAATTCTGTCATACTCCACACAAGATATTGTTTGTTTGAGGGCTTCCAATCCAAGACGCGATTCACATAAAACCTCAATAAGTAAGAAATTATCAGAATCCTCTGAGGGGATTAGGTGAATTCTTGTTGTTATATAAAATTCGATTTTTCGAAGACATATTTCAATAGAAGTGGAATAGGTGTTTGCTATCAGATCTTTGGAAGATTGGGAGTCTTCATCTATTTTAATATTTTTGATTGTTAGGTCAGAATAGCTTTTTGTACGAAATATGTACTCAGACGCGAGATTTATCCATTTGATGGTTCCATCTGTCTCACAGATAATGTAAGGACTTGGATGATGCATTAGAGATTTGAATAAA
>CETA01053930.1_pt1 | contig 12818 bp, 16 predicted proteins | sample 531251 | NCBI WGS metagenome assembly CETA01 (sample SAMEA2622362, study PRJEB7988) | marine metagenome | biome: marine biome (ENVO:00000447); feature: mesopelagic zone (ENVO:00000213); material: "saline water (ENVO:00002010), including plankton (ENVO:xxxxxxxx)" | depth 380 m
CTTGTCGTGGCAAGTGGATTGCCGGCAAGCCTGATCAAATCGATGCTTGAGCACCCACAAGTCCAGAAACAGGCAGATATTCTCGCCCCGCGGGTGGAGTCGGGATACCGATCCTACACTGCGACGCTGCTCCGCCAGCTCGTCATCCCCTACGAAGCCATCCCTTCGGACATATCCGAAGCGGCATAACGACACTGGAAAGAGACCCATCATGTTCGATCCCGTCCTGACAGAAGAAGAAGTCGCGGCACTGCGCGCCATGCGTGAGCGGATCCGGTCGACCCGGCCCGATTCCAAGGGGCCACAAATGACGGTGCACTTCGCTGTCGAGGACGCCCTCGGCGCCCTGATGACAATCGGGGCAGGGAATCCGAGCACCCACAAAGAGCTCGAGGATGCAGGCAAGGCGGTTCGCCAAGCCGTGCTGGATCTCTGACACCGGCTCATTGCGAAGGACATCGACAATGCTCGAAAAGACCGACATCCGCACTCCCGTTCAACCCGCAAACTGGGACTATCTGCGCGTCGATGATGCTGAGACACGGAAGAAGATCGACAACGTGTTCGCACGCTATGCCGAGAACGACAATCTCGTCGGACGTGCACTCATCAAGGACATCTATCGGGGCGATCTCGCCGAGGGCGTCATCGCGACCATCGTCTGGGGATACCCCAAGGGACGCTATCCGGGGGGACGCGGTTTCAATCCGGTTCTCGCTCAGATCGACGACATCATCACCATACTCGAGATCGGAAGGAGTCGCGCGGGCAGCATTGATGCCGCCGAACTCTGCTACCGATTCAACCGGATTACCGGCATCGGGATATCCACCTACAGCAAGATGCTCTATCTCGCGGAGGTGGAGGCTCAGGAGGGTGTCTGCCTCATCTACGACCAGATGGTCATGCGCGCGATCAGCGTCTCTACCGAGTCGGAGATGGTGGACCTTCAGGCACGACTAGGCCCCAATTACCTGTCATCCAAGGGCCGTGCACCCGCCTACAGAACCTATCCGCCTGCACTCCAAGAGGCGACATACGGACATTTCCTCAAGGCCGTCGGCCTGATGGCGGAACGCAAGGGGATGCATCCCGCCGACGTGGAACAGGAACTCTTCCTCGATGCTCCCAGAGGACGCATTGCAGAGAAGAATGGAAAATAGCATGGAAACGCAGGCGAGGGCGGTCATCGCCCCAATCAGCTTCGAGAAGATCCAGGAGGATTATGAGTCCAAGGGCGTCGACATTACCGACGTGAACGGACTCCACGGATCTGGCGCCAAGCCCGGACACTTCGAGAAATGGCACGCATCGAAAAGCCTTCCGACGCATGATGAAGACGGCAAGCACTTCCGTTCGTCGAGGATCTTCTACAAGCAATACCAGGATGATCCTGATGGCGAGACCGCCGCTCCGTTGTTCGTCAACCTGTGGCACTATCTTCTGAAGATCAGCAAGCCCATCCCCTGGATTGACGGCAATTGTGAGATGTCGAAGACAACACCCGTCGCGGAGTTCATGCTGACGGTGACGGAGGACGTCCATGATGAAGACATCGACGAACTGCGGGGCAGAATCGATCCCGAGGGCGAACTTCCCGATGAAATCTTCGATCATCATGTGAACAACCTGCGGATACTGCATCGCCAGGAGATCGAATCCCGGAAGCTCATGCTCGAGATCATCGATGCCTACGGCACGGAAACGCCAAAATACGGCAAGGTGGTCTTCATAGCCATGAAGGTCGACTGCTAAAGGGATCCACTGGAGAGACGCAATGACAGAGAAGAAGAGGGACCTGAAGAAGGCAGGCAAGCTCGCCATGGCGGAGACTCTCCGCCTGACCACGATCGGCGCCGGATTCGCCTTCGTCGGGAGGGTCGTCCCCCTCGTCCCGTGGGAAATCACGCTGGCCGTCTATCTCGCCGGCATCGTCGTCGCACACTTCTGGGTCTTCAAGGGCATGGCGGGCAACCCGCCTCCGACCTGGCGCGACATCCATCTCTATGCGAGAGACAGCGAGATCGGGATCGTCGTCTTCCTGTGGCCCCTCGTCCTGCTCTTCGTCGCCGCTCCCGAGGCCATCGACCACATGATCAGGAAGAGGTTCGGCGTCCTGCCGGATCCGGAGGAGCGGAACGCATGAAGATCGCATCACACCACATCCCCGGCACCAGAGAATACGAACTCGCGCAGCGGATCCGCCCAGCACCCGACTATACGCCCATCAAGCCATGGCCCGACGATACGCGTGTCCAGTGGGGACACGGGATCGTTCCAGCCGTTCCCTTCTTCGAGGCCTTCCTGCCGGGCACCTTCATCAGGGGCGAAGGAAAGGACATCGCCGAAGCGGAGGCAAAGGCTTTCGCGCAGTATGAACGAGAAGGACAATGTGACCATCTCTGGGGACGACAGCGTCCTAGGGGCGACCTCTACACAAACGGAGCCGGCTGGTGCCGAAAGTGCCGAGCCTTCCGTAGCAATATGTTCCGACCCATCACCCAGATCGGATACCACCGCAAACCTCTGAGCACCATGGAACGGCACCATCTCGAATCCATGGAAACCGACCACGAGCTCAACGCTCGCATGGACAGGCTCTATCCAGAAGACAGAGAAGATCGGAAAAAGCTCAAGAAGCTTCTCGAGATACGTCGGCACCTCTTTGGTGTAGCATGACAAAGGATAACGACATGACAACTTTCATCGAAGGCGTTCGCGACGGAAAATACAGCCCCGGACAAATCGACGATTGGGTCGAAGCATGGCACGAAAGCGGCTCCGAAAAAGAACTGCACGAAACACTCGGCATGAGCTGGGAGCAATACGGACGATGGGCAAAAGACCCCAACACGCTCGTGTCCATCCTCGGCGAACATGGCGTCGTCGCGCAAAATGACGATCTCAAGATCGAAGGCCTCAAGATCGGGCACAACATTTCCGGCCGAGAACAGGAATCCAGCTTCATGAACGCCTGCCTCGTAGGCGAAGACGGCAATGACGTGAGCATCGCTGCAACCGCGCCTGCTGAGTATCACAAACTCAGCCCCAAGGATTTCAACGCTGCCATGCAGCAAGACCTTGCGCCACTCATCGAAGCCGGCTGGTCTTTCGAAATCCAGAAAGGTCCAAATGATGAAAAGCACGAAGACCTGCTCGAGCAAATGACAAAGGACATCGAGAGCTAAAGCGGACCAAAAAGGAGATCATCAATGGCGAATGCACATCAATTTACGGCCCCGCAGACGCCAGCCTGGCTGCAAAACCACCTGAGAAGCTTCGCAACACCGCGTGATGCAGCGCAAGGGCTCCTCTTTCACGGCACCGTCGAGCCATTCACGACACCCCTCAAGGCCACAGGATGGGAGGGGCTTCTCTGGTTTGCAGAAGCGCCGGAAATCGCCCAGTCCTATTGCCCGGAAAGCGGCTCTGAAGTTCTGAAGTCTTTCCTTCGCTACGCGCTTGATGAGCGGTTCATCCCGCATGGAGATTTCGACGAGAAACTCTTCGCGCACATGGGATACGACATCAAGCTGATGGATGCCGAACGCGACAATACCGGCCGAATGGTCTCCTATCGGATTCTTGAAGGCCATCCAACCAATCGCGAAGTGAAACGGCATCTCGAAGATCTCGGATACACCTTCGATGACGAAAGCGCCTGGATCAAAGTGCGTCTCAAAAGTGAAGGCGGCGATGAGATTATGCCGGCAGCATGGAAAATCCCGGGACGCCTCTACATTCTGGAGCGCGATCCCGATCTTCGGCTTTACGATCTCCAGTCTTCGGCAGAAGGCGGCCTGACCGGGCGTCAGTGGATGCGAACCGATATATTCGAAAAGCTCGCAGCCACAGGGCAGTGGGATGGCATCATCATCGATGATATCCACCAGTCAAACAAGATGGGCCACTTCGGCCATCGCTCGATCGGGCTTTTCCAGAAGGCCATTGACCGCCTGAAAAGCCACGTCATCCCCTGCGTGAACGCAGAACCCTGGGATATATGGCAGGCACGGGATAGCCGCACCACCGAAGAGTTCGACAGTCTCTTTCATGGCGTCGGCCAGATGCGACGGGCTGCATAGGAGCCGTCATGACAAGACCATCAAACACTCTCTTCAGACCAAGGGACGGACAAACTGTAAGCTGCCCAGAAAGCTTTGGGCCTGAGCCAGCTTACCGCGGCATCGTCGAGGGATCCTGCGATACGGTTCACAAAAACATCCATGGTCATCCCTATGTCTGGACAACCGTGCGAAATCCCCAAACCGGACGCAAGACCGTCTGGCCATCAAATCGACTGATCGGATAAAAGATCATGCAAAACCAAGCTTTGATGCTGGTGCTTGCCGGCATCGCCCTTCTTATAGCCTCTGCCTATTACGGCATTCAGTATTACCCACCCGGGTATGGCTACGAAGAAGAGCGGCGCAACAATCGCAAATCCAGAATTCTCGCCACAGCGTCCCTCGTTCCATTCGGACTTGCGCTGCTTTTCTTCCTTCGCTGAAAGTCCACCATGACACATCATCCTGCATCCACAATCGATGCAGAAAAGGCCACAAAAGCATTCGCCGCTTCGCTTACCGGACGCGGACCTCACTGGGATGAAACCATGGCCGTTATGCATCCCAAAATGGCCGACAGCGGAAATGAAAACGCTTGGTATGTGATCGACAACTGTATTGATGAGGGAATCTGCGAAAGCGAGCCCGAACCGGGCAGTGATGAGGAATTCGAGATACTCACAAGATGGTGCGAGAAGCGAGCTCAGACGTGCAAACAGAAAATGCATCAAGTTGCGATCGAGAACGGCCATATACTTGCACACCGTATCATCGACAGCGAGCCCGAGAACCTCAAAGCGTCACTCGGCATATTCTGGTCGCATGATTTCGGAAACTGGCCCGACCCCGTTACTCCTTGGGGAAAGGGAAGAGGGGCTTTCCCTACGCTCCTCATCGAGGCATTGGTCCCTGTCGAAGCGGTGGACTGGCAGATAAGCTGCACCGCCTTGATGGACTGGATGGTCGGCGACTGCGAATCCGAACTGCGGCTCAAGCCAGGCTATCCCCTGAAAGAGGTGAGGGGTTTCTACCTTTCAGATCGCAAGCCGATCATTCTTCCCGACAAGGAATACGCTTCCTGAAGTCGTTTTCAGAGAGGAAAAATTTTGATGAACAAGATCCTTGCTCCGCTAACGGTCGAAGGAACCGAGGTGACGACGCAGACCTTGCGAGACGTCGTCCAAAAGATGATACGCCTACCCAAGCGCTTCAAAGCCATGGACCTCATCGCTGCCGTTCCTTCCAAGGGTCACGACATTCATTTCCAGCAGGAAGTTCTGAACCGCGTAATGCAGCGCTGGCGCCGCATGGATCTCGTCACATTCGAGAAGAAACATTGGATCTTGATGCCTGGCGGACGAGACAAGCTGCTCAAGGCATTAGAAGAAACAGAACAACAGTAAGGGAAAGTCAATGATACGCGAACCCAATCTCCTGTTCGAGATATCGGTCGATGGCGTCCCCGTTCTTTCTGTCACGGATCGTCCATCGTCTTCGGCAGATCATCTCGCCGAAGTCCTGTCATCGTCTCGACAAGAACGCCCGTCGATCTGTCCGGAACTGACGCCGACATCAAGCATCACCTACCGTCACAGAACCTTGGGAGAACCCATAATGGAGCATGGGATGGTCATTGGCATCGAACACAAGCTGGGGAGATGGCGCGATGGACTGCCCAGTGAGGAATATCTGAAAACCCTAAGCGCCAAGTGGTTAGACACTGCCAAAAACTAACAAGGACGACCTCCCGAGAAGGGCCGCATGTGCGACCTTTCTCAGGAAGCCGTAACTGACTTCTGGGCCCCATGAAGCCCGCCGATCCCGTAGACAGCTACAAGCTGTCCGTCCGGCCGCAAACTGGACAGGCGAACCCATGGACCGACACCACATGACCGACTGAATATCTTCCATCTTCACGACGGAGGCAGGCGCCATGCGGACAAGACGGGATCCTCTGCGACCGATTACGCCCGCCTCCATCACGGAGAATGGAAAATGACAAAGACCAATTTCAAGCCGCTGCCGATCATCCTCGACCGGCTCGCCCATGCACTCGAAGCACAGGGTATCAAGGTGAAGCGCTCCCAGCTGCTGGAGATTTCTGCAGCCGCATTCGGACACCGGAACTCCAACGAACTCACCGCGGCCGCCAAGGCGGGGGACATCAATCCCTATCCCGCACAGGTGATCGGGCGTGTAAGCCTTCCCGACGGCCAGAGCGTCATCATCGTGAACGATCAGCTCGCCAACTCACCCTACGCCATCGACGAGGTCTTCCTCGAGCAGGTGGCCGCCGAGGAGCGGCGCGAGGAAATCGGGATCACCCCCTACGGCCACCTGGCCGCCCTCTACGAAGTGCTCGACGCAGCCGACATTCCTGAGATTACCGGGGGCGCCGCCACAAGCGAAGTGCATGTTGGCCGCGTCTCTCACAAGCACGGCGAGAACATCTACGTCGCCGCTGATGATGACGGTCTCACCATGCAAGTGGCCGAGTATTGCCGGGAAAACTGGGACGACGAAGTAGGCGAGTATGCCGAAGACCAGTTCCCCGAGCTGATGACCGACAAGGAAATTGTCGAGGCCTATTTCGATCTCTGCTCGAACCACGAAATCGAGGAATATCTCGATACCAGCGTCGAAGAGGTCAAGGCGCGCCTCATTCCCAAGACAGAAGAGGTGCCCGTCACGCCCAGGCGCTATGCTCTCCAGCACGAGATGGATAACGAACCCATCTTCATTGTCGACACATACCGCAAGGACGAGGAAGGCGATTATGCGACCGTCGCCGAAGTGCCGCGGACGAACGAACCGGAAACGGATATCACGCTTGCGCAGCATATCCTCAATGGCCTCAATGGCGACAGCGTCCCTCTCCTGCCTGCAGGGCACGTCCTTACCAGCGACCTTTTGTCGATCGCGGATGCTCTTATCGAAGGGTCTCAGGCTGATATCTGGTTCGACGCGCATGACTACATGGACGAGGACAATCCGGAAGACCCGGACACTGTCGCCTATAACCGCATCTGCGACACGCAAGGCGCCATGAGCAATGCGGCTGCCATCCTTCGGCAGATCGCTTCACAGGCACCGACCGAACGCCAGGTATCGATCCACACTGAACGCACTACCATGCTGGATGGAACGACGGATAACGTCCTCGAGCGCCAGAAAAACGAGCCTGTGTGGATTACCGACAGCGAAGGTCAAGACACAATGCAGGTGACCGGATCCCACATGGCGGCACTGGGTCTCGACTTCCACAAGGACGGGGACGAAACGCTGCCACTGACTGAGAACGAATACGAAGTTCTCCTCAGCCGGGAGTTTCTTAACAAGAACAGCGAATACCGCGTCGAGTGCGGGTTCAGCGTGCTCTACAAGAACCTCAAGTGGATCGCACCGGAAATCGGCTTCACCTTCGACGAGGCCCGCGATGACGAACGCGAAAAGGCACTCGAAAAGGCAAGGGCCTACATGGCCGAAAAGAAGGATGTCATCGAACGCCTCGGCGGACACATCTTCCTGTTCGAAGACGCCACTGATGACGAGCACGAACTGACCATCCTGCTGCCGTTTGAACTGGCACAAGAATCCGATCTGCTGCCCGACTGGGAAGCCGCTCTTTCCTATCTCCTGCTCCCCGCAAGCGAACAGGGAAAAGAAAGGCAGGTCGCATGCCAGTTTGTCCCTCAGGTCTGGATCAATGACAATGCAGTCACCGTCGACCCCTCGGGCAACCCTGAATGGGATGGCACGTTCGACGCCCTTCGCTGGGGCTCGCAATGGGCAGGAAAGATGATCTCCGAACACGTCTATGACGAATATGCGACCGAAGGCACGATGACGCCCGAATGGGTCCACAACTGGACCCGCGTCAATCCGTTCGAAGTCGATGTCCAGGGCCTCGGGCAACTCTTCGAAGGCCTGATTGAGAACTAAGAACAGGGGCGGCAGGAGATCAAACTCCTGCCGCCCCTTATTGCAAAGGAAGCCAATATGACGCGTTTTGCCTGCACACCCTTCAAGAACAAGAACGACCAATCAAGCGACGGCATGCAGTTCTACGTCCGCGCGGAAACCAGCGAGGAAGGCGTTGAACAGGCCAAGGAAGAAGCATTCCGGCAAGGCTTTCCCAATGTCTTCGTAGAAGATCCCGCCGGCCTCGAGATTTACAACGGCCCAGTCGGAGATTCTGAGTGAACCACGCAATCTGGCCGGAAGGGCAGCCTGAGCAGAGCTTTGAAACAAGGAGCGCCTTCAAGGCCCTTGCGCACCTCTTCAGAATGCAGCTTGTCCAACTGACGAGACTGTCGAATGCAAGGCGCATGCGGCACGCCACTTCGGAAGGAAAAATATCTCCTTCCTACCTCGAACATTCCATGCGCGAGGCCGGCGCAATTGCTCCTCCGGGAGGATGGCCAATCGAGAAAGAAAATAACATTCCGCATTCACATTCTGACGTTAGCGTTCGAACCCATTCAATAATATAGACAATTTTTGTCTTTACCCGCTTCAGATATATGTAACATTTTCTTCTAGAATACGTTATACGGGAACCATTCCTATCTACGGCCATCTGGGGGGTGAGCCAATGAAACGCGGAATTGAAACTGTTACCTATCGCCCAAGCAGCGATCGAAGCGTCGCCCAAGCCGCTATGCGTCTTGCCGGCGGAGACAGGCAAATGGCTGCCTGGATGACGGGCTCCAGCATCGCAAACATCGAAGCTCTTACTAAGCGGCCAAAGGGCTCCAGATAAAGACCTTCTGAATCCGAACTAAAAAGCGGATACCATCCCAACAAAGAAAGCATGACTTCGGGCCTTCCCCGGAGCGATTGCGCACGCCTATTGGAGAAGCAAATTGCCCGATCAAGTCACCAAAGCCCCACGCACTCCATGGCGAGACATATCTGAAGCACGCAAAGACGGCACCGTCATATGGGCGAAATTGCGAAACGACATCGCCGAAGACCAAGAAGAGAGCAACTGGAAGCGCGATCTCATGCGCTGGCGGGGACTTGAGGTTCCGTTGCGCCATCCCGGGGTAGCCGAAGACGGCTTCGATGTGGGCTGGAATATCGCAGCTCCCGTAGGTCACGGCGGCTTTCCGGACGAATGGATCGCCGGGTGGATTCCCCTCAACGAAGAGGGATGACTTCCTGAAAGGGAAGAGCAGGACATAATTTCGCAGAAAGGAAAAAGCATGCGCAAGATGGTGATCGTCCGCGGGCCACAGGCCTCGGGCAAGACCACACTCGTCCGTTCGCTCGGCCTCGAGGGTCACCGCCTGTCAGCTGACGTGATGCGCACGGCTCACCGGGGACACGTGCTGAACATGAAGGGCGAGCTGGTCGTCGACCAGGAGGACGCCCACCAGATCTGGGAAATCGTGCGCCAGTCGCTTGATCGCCGCCTCACCCGAGGTGAGTTTGTCATCCTCGATGCGACCTTCGCAACTGCCTCTACCTACGAGAACATTCTCGAGCAAGCGGCAGAACACGACTACAAGGTGGCGATCGTCGATCTTTACGGGACGGACGAGAACCTCTTGCGCGAACGCAATTCGCTTCGCCCCGACTATGACCGTGTCCCCAAAAAGTCGCTCAAGAGAATGATTGCAGCATACCAGCCGCATCCCCGCGATGATGAGCGCATCGATGCTCACTTCGGCAAGGATTCCAATGAGGACGATATCGCCGCATGGGTCATGCACGATATCCAAGATCTCGATCAATACGAACGCATCGTCCATGTCGGAGACCTGCAGGGCGTCTTCGAAGCCGCCTTCCAGGATGGCTCTCCGCTCACCAAGAAACTGCGTGACGATACCTTCTACGTGTTCGTCGGAGATGCCCTCGACCGCGGCATCGAGAACGGCGCCGTCATGACCTGGCTCATCTCTGAAGTCAGTCCGCGTCTCGGCAAGAATGCCGTATGGATCGCAGGCAACCATGAACGTCATCTGCGCGACTTCATCGACGGCAACGATCTCGTGAGCCGCGAGTTCGAGGAGCGCACCCTGCCCGATTTGTGTGCATCGAGCCCGATCAGCACCAATGACATTCGCATCTTCCTCGACAAGATGAGCGAGTATCTCGTGTATCGCCATCACGGTGACATGGTGGTTGTCACGCATGCCGGCGTTCCGGCCGTGCCTGGCAACCTTACGCTTGTTCCTGGCTTTCAGGCTATGCACGGCGCCGGCGGCTTTGGTGCCGATGTCGACACAGCTTTCTCGGAATGGGCATCGAACCAGGAACAGAAGTGGTTCAGCGTCCACGGCCACCGCAATCGCCACATGCACCCAACGCGGGTCAACGAACATTCCTTCAACCTTGAAGGCCAGGCAGAGTTCGGCGGACATGTCCGTATGTGCGTAAAGACTTCAGAAGGATGGGAGACCCACGACTTGCGAAACGATACTTTCCGCGATCCGCGTGAATGGCGCGACATCAACCGCGAAGAAAAGCGCAAGCCACACTCGCGAACCATGCCAATCCCTGCATGGATGGAACGCGGCGAAGGTGCAAGCAAGCTTTCGCCCGAAACCTACGACACCTTCGTCGAGCACGACCACGTCGATATTCGCCAGCAAGGCGAACTCCCGCACATCGAGGCTATCGCGTTCTCCAAGAGTGCCTTCTACGAGAAAGTCTGGGACGGCATCACCAACAAGGCGCGCGGGCTGTTCATCGATCGATACACCATGGATATCGTTGCACGCGGATTCGAGAAGTTTTTCCACCTCGAAGAGCATCCCGCAACCACGCAGGACTTCATCGAATCGAACTGGGTTGCTCCTTTCCGGGCAACCGAGAAGTCAAACGGCTTCCTTGGTCTCGTCGGCTGGGATGAACGCACCAAGACGGCCACCTTCTCATCCAAGGGAGACATGGACCGGGATTTCGCACAGCTGTTCGAACGCATTGCCAACGAGAAGCTCGGACCGGGCGGCGTTGAACGCCTCACGCGTGCGGTGCGAGATCTGGGAGGCTGCGCTGCCTTCGAAGTGATCTCGCCGGCCGAGGATCCTCATATCGTCGAATATGACGAGGACAACATCGTGCTCCTCGCCTTCATCCGCCGCTCGGAGACTTACGAGGCGCTCGATTACGAAAAGCTGGTCAAGCTCGGCGCCTATGTCGGGGTCGATGTTATCCCGAACTGCGCCACTCTGCCGAACACGCAGGCTCTATTCTCTTACATCGAGCGGGTCCGCGGCGATAATCCTCCGGGCAATGTTGCCGGCACCGAAGGTGTCGTGATCGAAGACGCGCTCGGACGCCACGTCAAAATCAAGACGAAGGACTACGACTTGTGGAAGCGGGCTCGCAGCCTCGTCGAGCGTCTGGCCTTGCAGCGTAAGAAGGGCGCTGAGATCTCGCTCGATATTCCCGAGGAACTCGAGGACTTCATGGCATGGATCATGAAGCAGCCCGACGAGATCACAGATTTTCCGATCGTCGAACTGCGCAAGCGATTCCTGGAAACGCCGGAAGACATCCTCGTGGTAGACCGCGAGGCCCTTGCCCGTGAGAAGGCTGAAGCAGAGCGCGCCGAACGGGAAGACAAGCAAATCGAGGGCTTCATGCGCGGCTACGATGCGCTCCTTACGCAAGTTCGATCGGATAAGGCTTCGCGAGAAAGTATTTTCAAGCTGCTCGAGCGTGGAAATGCCGAACCGCACCTGAAAGCCGCAATGGAAGCAAGGCCCGAACATGCCGAAATTACGGCCTATATGGAGGAAGAAGAATGACCCATATACGAACCCTTTTCCACCTTCTTGTCCATCCGGTAAGCGTCATCGCAATCAATCTCGCGGTAATGGGACTGCTTTCCTATGGCAGCCCCAATCCTGCTATTCACGCGGCGGCGCAGATAATGGCACTGCTTGCCATAGCAGCTCTCGCACAGGCAATGCTGACGCCCACGATCTTTAGGTTGAAGACCAGCCCGACTAATTTTGGATACTGCACTGCAATCGGCATGCTCGCAGTTGCGTTCGCCTCCACTTCGACATTCGAAAATCCACCAGTCATGAGCGCGAACGGCTACATGATCGCGGCCGCAATTACCTTCGTGCTCCTGCTCTTCGAGATCGTCACTCGCCTCATGTTCATGGTCAATGTCTGGACCATGGGTGAAGAAGAATATGCACGATACAAAGTGCAGCGCATTCTGGCGAGCCGTCTCTGCATTTGGCAGGAGCGAATCAAATATATCGTCGATGTATCCAAGGGCAGGTCAATAGCCCATGACAGGCATGCCACACTGGTAGAAAGCGAAGGCAAGCTTGCCACGTCGACCTTTTCATGAAGCCGCGCATCAGGGCTACTTCAGCCACAATGAAGCAGATCCGTGAAGGCATGGATGTCGTCGGAGAAGATATCGCAGAAATGGTGCGACGCCTCACCAGCCAGGGCGGACGCAAGGGCTACAGAGCGCGAGAACTGACCAGCGAGCTAGGAATACCGGGCCATCGAAACGAAACGATTTCGATCAAGCTAGGCAAGGCAACAGACAGCAACACCATAATCGTTATCCATGAAATCGGACCCTTGACGGTCAGCGTTTCAGTCGATGGCCTTGCTGTCGTCCGCTTCCCTGAGAAAGGCCTCGCCGACCAGCCTCTGGCAGTCATTCACGGATTGCCGGGCCGGCCGCTGTCCGCATTGCTTGATCTATCCAAGACCAGTCTCTCCGAACTTGGAGAGGCACCCATCCATTCGGTGTTCAATGCCGATAGC
>CETA01153030.1_pt1 | contig 12806 bp, 10 predicted proteins | sample 531251 | NCBI WGS metagenome assembly CETA01 (sample SAMEA2622362, study PRJEB7988) | marine metagenome | biome: marine biome (ENVO:00000447); feature: mesopelagic zone (ENVO:00000213); material: "saline water (ENVO:00002010), including plankton (ENVO:xxxxxxxx)" | depth 380 m
ACGCTTCCTAATTTTTCACAAAGTGAATTAAATAATTCTTCAGAGCCATTCGATCTCATTTCATTATTAGAGAAATTGGTGTGCATTCCCGATCCATTCCAATCACCTTCCTGAGGTTTAGGATGAATATTCACAGAAACTCCAAAATCTTCAGCAACCTTATGTAGAAGATATCGACTTACCCATAGGTCATCAGCAGCCTTTATTCCTTTTCCAAAACACTGATATTCCCATTGTCCTAATGCGACTTCTGCGTTAGTACCAGTAAGTTGTATTCCCGCTTCTAGGCAAGCATCTAAATGGGCTTCTGAAACGTCTCTTCCCTGTACATTGCTTGATCCAACACCGCAATAATAATCTCCTTGAGGTCTTGGAATACCATCTTCCCAACCAAGAATGACACCATTTTGATCGGTAAAGAAATATTCTTGTTCAAAACCAAACCACCACTCGTCCGTAACTACTTTAGCGGCAGAAACTCTAGTGTTTGATGGGTGAGTTTCATGTTCACCAGTTTCAACTTGGCACATAACTAAGGAGTCTGAAAATAGAGGACTATTATATTCTTGAACTGGTAAAATAAGGCAATCTGAACTAGATCCTTCAGCTTGCTGAGTTGAAGAACCGTCAAAAGACCAATCAGGAGGACTCCCGCTGTCTTCAACTTTGATCTTGCTTCTTAACATTGGTTCCGGTTTATAGCCATCTAACCAAATATATTCATATTTTTTCATAATTATCCTCCTCATAATTTTATAATAATTTTATATATTCTTTTTATATTGCTTCCGACCCTGTTTCCCCGGTCCTTATTCTAATCACTTCTTCTACAGCTGTAATGAATATTTTTCCATCACCTATTTTTCCAGTGTAAGCCGATTTTGTGATTGCCTCGCAAGCCTTTTCGCATTTATCATCTTCTACAACGATATCTAAAACAATCTTAGGAAGAAAATCTACGTTATATTCTGCACCTCTGTAAAGTTCCGTATGTCCTTTTTGTCTTCCAAATCCTTTTACCTCAGTGACCGTAACACCCGCTATATCTACTTCTTGTAGAGCATCCCTTACCTCATCAAGTTTAAAAGGTTTTATTATTGCCTTTATTTTTTTCATTTAAGATCTCCTGATTTTATTAATACATAAGCAAAATTTGTGCCAAATTATATCTCTATCCAAACTCTAAACAAGTATGTAAAATGTGTAAAATATTTTCTAAGATACGAATAGTATTTATTTTCTTTGACCAAAGTTAGCAGTTATGATTTTTAGGACTAAGGTAAAAATATGAATAGAGTTTTAGTTTTCGGAGCGAGTAGTGATCAGGGTATCCCTCTTGTTAACACCTTGATTAGAAAAGGATATAATGTAAGAGCTGCGATACGTGATCCTGAAAAGTATAAAAATGAGATCGCTAGTAATATAGAAACCATTAAAGCAGATTTGAATGATGTTGAGACTTTAAGAGAAGCTTCTGAAGGCATTGATTCAATAGCCATGAATCTACCTTTTGTTTTTGATAAGAGTATTGCAAAAAAATGGGGTCTAAATATAATTTCTGCTGCAACAGATATGGGGGTAAGAAAAATAGTATTTAATACTAGTTGTTATGTTGCCCCAAATGATAACGGTATAGAGGCCCATGATGGAAGACGTCAGATTGAAAAGGCAATAGAAAACAGTGGTATGGATTATGTGGTTATAAGATCCTTAGTTTTTATGGATAATTTATTAAGATTCTGGTCAAAGCCTTCAATAGTTAATCACAATATTTTTGCTTACCCATGTGACCCTAGTTTAAAAATATCATGGATATGTCTTGAAGATGTTGCAGCCTTCATGGTAGCAGCATTATCTTCCGACGATCTTAGAAAAGATAAAATCCTAGTCGGGGGACCAGAGACTTTAGTGGGTGATGAGGTTGCTGAAAGGTTTACTAAGGCTCTTGGAAGAGAAATAAAGTTTTCGAGTCTCAAGCCTAAAAATTTTGCAGCTTCAATGAGTAAATTAATTACTGGATCGGAAGATTACGAAGAAGTTTCAATTTATGGAGGTATGGCTGCTTTTTATAGTTGGTATAATGAACAGGATCCCTCTCCTTTAGCTGTGGATATGAATTATCTTTATAAAGAGCTAAAGATTAAACCTACTTATTTCGAAAATTGGATAAAGAAACATGATTGGGATAATATATAAGTATTACAACTAATATTGAGCCAATCAGCATGAGTTTATTCTTAAATGTGATTATACGTGAGGTTAAAGAAAATGATAGAATCTAAAACACCTGTTCTAGTTGGGTGCGGGCAAGTTACACAGAAGATCAATAACCCAATGGAGGCTAAAGATCCTATAGAATTAATGAAAGATGCTTCTGAAATAGCTCTAGAAGATACCACTATTGCTGATCTTTCATCACATATAGATTCTATAGTTACCGTCCGGTTTGTATTTGATTCGGGGGCTGGTAGGAGGCCCCCTTTTAGTATTTATAAAAATCCCCCTAAATCACTTGCTGATCGTTTAAATATTAAGGATGCTAAAACATTTTATGGGCCAACTGGTGGCAATACACCACAATATTTAATTAATATTACAGCGGAAAAAATTACTAAAGGAGAATTAGATGCAGCATTACTTTCAGGAGCTGAATGCTTTTCTACAATGCGAAAAGCTTCCAGAATGGAGCTAAAAACTGGTTGGGGGGAGGACCCTGGGGGCAACAGGATAGATTTAGGTTATGAGAAACTTGGGGGTACAGAAAATGAAATGAAACATGGCATTCTTTTGCCGGTAAACGTTTACCCTCTTTTTGAAAATTCGATAAGAGGAGAAAAAGGCCATTCAGTTGAAAAACATCTACAATATCTCGGAGATTTAATGGAGCCCTTTACTAAGGTTGCTAAAGGACATCCTAATGCATGGTTCCCAACACACAGATCATCAAAAGAAATATCAGAAGTTACAAGAGCTAATAGATTTATAGGGTTTCCTTATACTAAATATATGAATGCTATTATGGAGGTTGATCAGGCAGCCTCAATTATTATGATGAGCGAAGATAAGGCAAACGAATTAGGAGTCCCAAAAGAAAAAAGAGTTTATTTACATGGGTGTGCTGATATTAATGAGGTTTGGAATGTAACTGAAAGACCAGAATTACATTCATCTAAAGCTATCAGACTAATGGGGAAAAAGGCTTTAAGTATGGCCAAATGGACTATAGATGAGATTGAGTATTTTGATCTCTATTCTTGTTTTCCTAGTATGGTTGAGTTAGGAAGAGAAGCATTAAATATTAATCCGAATCGAGATATTAATCTTACAGTTACCGGAGGTTTACCTTATTTTGGTGGGGCAGGTAATAATTATGTAATGCATTCTGTAGCAACGATGATGAATGAATTAAGAAAAAATCAGGGCTCAAAAGGGCTTTGCACCTCGAATGGTTGGTATGCTACTAAACATGGAATTGGTCTATATTCTTGTGAGCCGTTTGAAGGATTATGGGAAAGGGAAGATCCAGAAAAGTATCAAAAAGAAATAGATAATATGAAAAAACCAGAGGTTGACGAAAAACCAAAAGGAAAGGCTTTGATTGAGACTTATACAGTAGCCAATGGTAAAGATGGTCCGCAAATGGGTATAGTTATAGGGCGTTTAAAAGAAAATAATAAAAGATTTATAGCTATTACCCTGGATGATAATGATTTAAGCATTATGATGAAAGAAGAATGCTTAAATAGAGATTGTTCGGTCACTCAGGATGATAAAGGTTTAAGTATAGTTTCTCTGAATTCATGAGCAAGGTTTTTTTAATTAGACACGGTCAGGCTGAGGATGGCTGGACTTCAATAGATCCAGGATTAAGTGAAATAGGAATACACCAATCAAAGAAACTCTCTGAGAAAATAAATAAAATGATAACTGGTAGAGAAGCCGTTGTTTCGAGTCCACTAAAAAGATGTCTGGAGACTGCCAACATATCCTTAGCCAAATTAGATGTTAATATTAGCATTGATAATACATTTGCAGAATTGCCGTCCCCTATTTCTGATTTAAATAAAAGGGTGGTATGGTTAAAAAGAGTACTACCTTTAACTTGGGAAGAGTTGGAAAATGATCCTGTTTCAGCGTCATCATGTGTTAGTTACAGTAGTTGGAGGGAAGACGTCATCAGATCTTTATTAAAATTGAAGGGAGATAGCATCATATTTAGTCATTACGTCGTCATCAATTCAATTATTGGTTGGGCATTAAATAGCAACAAAGTTGTTAATTTCAATCCTGCTAATTGTTCAATTACTACATTAGAGATAAACAAAGGTAAAATTAGCATATTATCATTAGGTGATGAAAATCTATCAAAAGTTAATATATGAATAAGTTATTATTAAATAAAGAAACTGCGTATCTAATTGATAAAATGGCTGTTGATGAAGGAGTCTCCCTTTCAGATTTAATGGAAACTGCTGGAAAAAGATCAGCCGAAATAATTATTAACGAGATAGTTCCTAAAATTAAAAATTTTAATAAGAAAATTTATGTCATATGTGGCCCTGGAAATAATGGCGGGGATGGTTTTGTAGTAGCTAGGTATCTTAAGGAAGAAGGAATTTCAATAAGGATTCTTTCTCTAAATTCGGAAAAAGAATTGAATAATGTTGTTATGCAAAAGCTTAAAGATTTAGATACAGAGCTAGAAAATATTGGGGAGATATCTTTTAGTGAAGCCGATGTAGTCGTTGATGCCATTTTTGGTGTTGGAATTAACCGACCAGTTAATAAGAATTATGTCAAAGTTTTTAGAGAAATTAACAAAGAATCTAAACTAATTGTATCTTTAGATATTCCAAGCGGTGTTGATACTGACACTGGATTGTTAATGCCAGAGGCTATAAAGGCTGATCATACTATTACTTTTGTATACCCGAAGTTAGGTCATTATTTATTACCAGCTAAGAAATATGTAGGAAACATTCATGTAGTTGATATAGGCATCCCAATAAATGTTACTTCTAAGATTGAAAATGGATATATGTTTCATCTCAATTCTCCTGATTATTGGATTTCTGACTTCAAGTGGCCAGCGGAAGACGATCATAAGTATAAAAGAGGTCACGTTCTAGTTCAATCCGGTCCAGAATCCTCTACAGGCGCAGCAAGATTAGCTGCAATTTCCGCCTTGAGAATAGGAGCAGGTGCGGTAACATTATCTTCAAGTCGTGAGGCTCTAAACGTTAATGCGACTCACCTAACTTCGGTGATGATTAAAGAAATTAATAATTCTGAAGAATTTTTTAATTTTTTAGATCAAAAGAAAATTAATTCTCTAATTATTGGGCCTGGATGTGGGGTAAATCAATTTACAAAAGAGTTAACTCTAAATGCTCTAAATTATAAAATTTCATTAATTCTTGATGCAGATGCAATAAGCTCTTTTGAAGAAGAGTCTGTGGATTTTATAAAGGCATTAGAATACTCAAAGGCTGATGTGATAATAACTCCTCATGAAGGCGAATTTAATAAAATATTTGGTAATCTTAAGGGTTCAAAGATTGAAAGAACAAAGTCAGCTGCCATAAAAAGTAAATCTACTGTAATCCTAAAAGGTAACGATACAGTTATTGCATCGCCTGATGGAGAGGTAATTATTTCAGACAAAACTTCACCTTTTCTTGCAACAGCCGGTTCAGGGGATGTTTTATCAGGAATTTGCGGAGGTTTGACAGCTCAGGGTATGAAAAGCTTTAAAGCTGCATGTGCAGCACAATGGATTCATAGTTCGATTGGATTAATTGCTGGGCCTGGTCTAATTGCAGAAGATATGATTTCAATTATTAAAGATGATGTTCCTGATATTTTGATGAGAATTTATACCAAATAAAGGATATTTATTAAGTTTATATCTAGATATTCCTTCAATGTACTGTTATTAGACAGATTGTATTTTTTGCGGGCGTGGTGGAACTGGTAGACACGCAGGTTTTAGGTACCTGTGCCGCAAGGCGTGGGGGTTCGACTCCCTCCGCCCGCACCAAATTTAAGAGAGATATTTATGAAAGTTAAAGAAAAAAAAAGTAAAGGTCTAAAAAGGGAATTTTCAATTCAAATTGAATTCAAAGAAATAAGTTCCTTACGTGCAACAAAATTAAAAGAAATTGCCTCAAAGTCTAAGATTTCCGGATTTAGACCCGGAAAAGTTCCAATTAGTCATGTAGATAAGATGTATGGAAAAGATGTAACAGTTGAGGCCATAGAAGAAAAGGTTTCTGAAACATCTAGAGCTGTTCTTGAGGAAAGGGGTTTAAGAGCAGCAGTTTCTCCTCAAATAAATATGAATAAGGAGATGGAAAAAATTATCAGTAGTGAGGAAGACGTCGAATATACTATGTCATGCGAAGTCTTGCCAGATATAGAAATTATAGATTTCAAGAAAATAAAATTAGAAAATCCAGTAGCAGAACCTCAGAAAAAAGATATTGACGATGCTTTGACATATATGTCAGAACAAAATCCAGACTACACGAAACCAAAAAAGAAAAGAGTGGCTAAGGATTTGGACAAACTTAATATTAATTACGTAGGCTTAATAGATGGTGAAAAATTTGAAGGTGGTACAGCAGATAAAGCCGATATTATTCTAGGATCGAAAACATTTATTGGAAATTTTGAGGAACAGTTACTTGGTGCTTCCGAGGGAGATAAAAAAAATATAAAAGTAAAATTCCCAGATAACTATCAAAATAAGGATTTGGAGAATAAAGATGCTATTTTTGAGGTAGAAGTTAATGGTATTTATGAACCCAAAAATGCTAAAATTGATGACAATTTAGCTAAGAGGCTCGGCCAAGAAAGCTTAGATGCATTAAAAGATACCCTTAGCGATCAAATTAAGAAGGATTTTAATCAAGCGTCAAGAATTCGACTTAAGGATAGTTTGTTTGATTATCTTGAAAAAAATCATAATTTTGATTTGCCAAGTTCCCTTGTTGATCAAGAGTATGATCAAATGTGGCATCAATTAGAACATCAGCTAGAAGAACAAAAAAAATCATTAAATGATTTAGAGTTGAAGGAAAGTCAAATTAAAAAGAATTATAAGGAGATTGCAGAAAAAAGAATTTCAATAGGGTTACTTATAGCGGAGATAGGAAGATTAAATAAAATTGAATTAGATAATAATGATATCAATATTGCTCTCCAAAATGAAATGCAAAGATATCCTGGCCAAGAAAATGAAATTATTAAATATTATCAAAACAATGCTGAAGCGATGAGAGGCCTCACTGCTCCTGTCTACGAAGACAAAGTAGTGGATTATGTTCTTAGTAAGGTTGATTTAAAAGATAAAAAAATAACTAGAGAAGACCTTTTTGAAACGAAAAAAGATATTTCACAGAAGACAAATACTAAAAAAAATACAAAAAAGTCTGATAAAAACAAAGAAAAAAAGTAATATAAGATATTATCATAAGTTATTGAAATAACTATATTAAATTATATCAATACACTTCTCTTTATAATAAAACTCTTGGCATATTAATAGAATTAACCCATATATGAAACAGACAGGTTAGAAAATGACAGATAAAATAAGACATACAGAGGCTAATCTAATTCCTATGGTTGTTGAGCAAACTAATAAAGGGGAGAGAGCTTTTGATATTTATTCTAGGTTATTGAGGGAAAGAATAGTGTTTGTTACTGGCCCTATTGAAGATTATATGGCAAGTGTTATTACAGCTCAATTGCTATATCTAGAAGCAGAAAACCCAAAAAAAGAAATTTCAATGTATATCAATTCTCCTGGCGGAACAGTTTCTTCGGGCTTAGCTATTTATGATACTATGCAATATATTAAGCCTGAGATTTCAACCTTATGTATTGGGCAAGCGGCTTCAATGGGAAGTTTACTTCTTGCTGCTGGAACTAAAAATAAGAGGTTATCTTTACCCAACTCCAGAATTATGGTTCATCAACCTTCAGGTGGTTTCCAAGGGCAAGCTTCAGATATTGAAAGACATGCTCAAGAAATTTTATCTTTAAGAGGTAGATTAAACGAAATATACGTAATCCACACCAACAAAGAACTAAGTTCTATTGAAAAAGCGCTAGATAGAGACACATTTATGACTGCCATTGAGGCTAAGGACTTCGGATTAATTGATAAGGTTGTAGAGAATAGAGATGTTGTTGAAGATAAAAATAATGAAAGTTAATAAGGAATAATCATGAGTAAGATTAGTGATAGTGGCGATTCAAAAAATACCTTGTACTGCAGTTTTTGTGGAAAGAGCCAACACGAAGTCAAAAAACTAATTGCTGGCCCAACAGTTTTCATATGCGATGAGTGTGTTGAATTGTGCATGGATATTATTAAGGAGGAAAATAAACTCAGTGATTCCAAAGCTTCTAGCTTAGTTCCTTTGCCCCAGGAAATTTTTGATGTTTTACAAGATTATGTAATTGGTCAAGAGACCGCTAAAAGAGTCTTATCTGTCGCTGTTCATAATCATTATAAGAGATTGGAAGACAAAAGTGCGAATGATGATGTTGAGTTGGCAAAATCTAACATAATACTCTTAGGGCCTACCGGTTGCGGCAAAACATTGTTGGCTCAAACTCTAGCAAGAATACTTGATGTCCCTTTTACAATGGCTGATGCTACTACCTTGACCGAAGCAGGTTATGTTGGAGAGGATGTAGAGAATATAATACTAAAGCTCCTTCAGGCTGCAGACTATAATGTAGAGAGAACACAAAGGGGTATAGTTTATATTGATGAAGTTGATAAGATTACTAGAAAATCTGAAAATCCATCTATTACAAGAGATGTATCTGGCGAAGGTGTTCAGCAAGCGTTACTGAAGATAATGGAGGGAACTGTTGCTTCTGTTCCACCCCAGGGAGGAAGAAAGCATCCTCAACAAGAATTTCTTCAAGTTGATACGACAGACATATTATTTATTTGTGGAGGAGCTTTTGACGGTCTAGAAAAAATTATTTCTGACCGTGGGGCTAAAAGATCTTTGGGTTTTGGGGCTGAAGTAAGAGATAAAGATGATCGAAAAACCGGATTAATACTCAAAGATTTACAACCTGAAGATTTACTTAGATTTGGATTGATACCAGAGTTTGTTGGAAGGCTGCCTGTTTGGGCATCATTAGATGATTTGGATGAAGAATCTTTAGTTCGGATATTAATAGAACCAAAAAATGCTCTTGTAAAACAGTATAAGAAGTTGTTTGGGATGGATGATGTCGAATTGAAATTTTCTGATGATGCATTGAGCGCTATAGCAAAAAAGACAATGTCATATTCTACGGGCGCTAGAGGCCTAAGATCCGTAATTGAGAGCATTCTCCTTGATACAATGTTTGAAATACCAAGTATTTCGGGTATTACTGAAGTGGTTGTTTCTGGGGATGTTGTAGAAGGAAAGACAACCCCCCTTTACATATATGGTGAAACTGAGAAAGAAAAATCTGCCTTTTAAAAAAAAATGTAGTTCTTACTTGATATTCGCTATCTTCACACCAATATATAAGTTTGTGTAGTTTTTTATTTCTCTTTTTTTGAGAATCACTAGATTTTTTTATTAATTACTTAAGGTATAAATAAAATGTTAGAAGAAATTAAAAATGTTAATGTCCCAGTCTTACCTTTACGTAATATTGTTGTTTTTCCTAGCATGGTGGTTCCTTTATTTGTTGGTAGAGACAAATCGATTAATGCGTTAGAGAGGGTTATGGATAAGGATCAAGAATTATTATTCCTTGCACAAAAAAATTCCGAAATTGATGATCCTGTAAGCAATGATCTATATTCTGTTGGTACAAAAGGAAAAATTCTTCAGTTATTAAAATTACCTGATGGGACAGTTAAGGTTCTAGTTGAGGGAATGCAAAGATGTACAGTAGAAGACTTAACAATTACAGAAGATTTTATTTCCGCTCAGATTACTCCCCTGGAAGAAAAATTTTCTAAAACTAAAACTATAACTGCTTTGGTTAGATCAACAGTTTCTAAGTACGAAGATTATTCTAAGATTAATAGCAAAATTTCTTCTGATGTACTTTCTTCTGTTAAAGACATTGAAGATGAAAGTAAATTAGCAGATACAATTGCTAGTCAAATCAACATTAGTATAAAGGAAAAACAGGAACTACTTGAAGAGGTCAATCTTGAGAAACGACTTAACTCTATCTTAACTAAGCTTGAAAATGAATTGTCCGTTTTGCAGGTTGAAAAGAAAATACGAAGAAGAGTCAAAAATCAAATGGAAAAGACTCAAAAAGAGTACTATTTGAACGAACAAATGAAAGCGATTCAAAAGGAACTCGAAGATGGAGAAGGTGGTTCAGGAGATATACAAGAGATTGAAGAAAGAATTAGCAAGACAAAGCTATCTAAGGAGGCCTCCGAGAAAGTTGATAATGAATTAAAAAAATTAAAACAGATGAGCCCAATGTCAGCTGAAGCGACAGTTGTGAGAAACTATCTTGAATGGATACTGGATATTCCTTGGGGGAAAAAGAAGAGAATAAAGAAAGACCTTAAAAGGTCTCAAGAAATCCTTGATGAAGATCATTATGGTCTAGAAAAAGTAAAAGATAGAATTACAGAATATTTAGCGGTTCAAAACAGATCAAGTAAAGTTAAAGGTCCTATTCTCTGCTTGGTTGGTCCTCCCGGTGTAGGAAAAACCTCACTTGGTAAGTCAATAGCAAGGGCAACAGGAAGAGAATTTATTAGGATGTCATTAGGTGGCATTAGAGATGAAGCTGAGATTAGAGGTCACAGAAGAACCTACATAGGTTCTATGCCAGGAAGAATTGTTCAGTCGCTCAAAAAGGTGAAAACAACAAACCCAATTTTTCTGCTTGATGAAATTGACAAACTCGGAGCAGATTTTCGAGGAGACCCTTCAGCTGCCTTATTAGAAGTTCTCGATCCTGAACAAAATAATGCGTTTAATGATCACTACTTAGAGGTTGATTATGATCTATCCCAAGTAATGTTTGTAACCACTGCTAACACTATGAACATTCCTCCAGCTCTAGCAGACAGAATGGAAGTAATAAGAATTGCAGGATATACTGAAGAAGAAAAGATCGAAATTGCTAAGGGACATTTATTGCCTAAAGCAAGAATCAATAACGCTATTACAGAAAAAGAATGGTCAATTTCTGATGACGCAATTCAGTCTTTAATTAGAAATTATACACGTGAAGCAGGCGTCAGGGGCTTGGAAAGAGAGTTAAACTCTCTTGGTAGGAAGGCGGTTAAAGAAATTGCTATAAAACAAAGTGATTCGCTAAATGTAACTTCTGATAACATTTCAGATTATTTAGGTATTAAAAAATTCAGATACGGTAAAAAAGAAAATGATGATTTAATCGGTGTAGTTACAGGCCTTGCATGGACAGAAGTTGGAGGTGACATTTTGAATATAGAGGCAGTTTTGGTGCCAGGACAGGGTAAGATTCGAACTACAGGTAAGTTAGGCGAAGTAATGAAAGAGTCCATTGACGCAGCATCTTCTTTTGTTAGATCGCGTGCAATTTCTTATGGTATTGAGCCCCCTATCTTTCAAAGAAAAGATATTCACGTTCATGTTCCTGAGGGTGCTACACCAAAGGATGGACCGTCCGCAGGTGTTGCGATGGTAACAGCTATTATCTCTGTAATGGCGGAAATCCCAGTAAAAAATGATGTTGCGATGACAGGTGAGATGACATTAAGAGGAAGGGTTTTACCTATAGGGGGATTGAAAGAAAAACTTTTATCTGCAGTAAGATCCGGTATAAAGACTGTAATAATCCCCTCTGAAAATGATAGAGAATTATCGGAAGTCCCAAAAAATATTAAAGATAAATTAGATATTAAACTTGTTTCTACAATTGATGAGGCTCTTGAATTGGCGCTAACAAAGAAACCTGACGCAATAGAATGGGATGAAAAAGCTTGGCTAGCAGAGCAAAAGAATATTAAGAACGATCCCTCTTCTTTTACATCTCATTAAAAAAAATACGTATTTTTTTTGACCAACACCCCTCATTAGTCATAAATTCTAATTATTTAATAATCTAAGAGAGGTAAAAAATGAATAAGAATGATCTTATAGACACAATTGCAAGCGGTTCTGGTTTAAGTAAGGCTGATTCCGGTAGGGCTCTTGAAGCATTTATTGGAGCAGTAACTTCATCCCTACGAGGTGGAGGTAATGTAAAAATTACAGGTTTTGGCACTTTCTCTGTTAGTCACAGAGCAGCAACAACCGGTAGAAACCCTAGGACTGGTGAACCTATTCAAATTCCAGCTTCTAAGAATGCTAAATTTAAATCTGGAAAAGGTTTGAAGGACGCCGTTAATTGGTAAAAAATCCAAAGACAAAGTAATTATTTTATTATATTTTATTCTGTCTTTGGGCGGTTAGCTCAGTTGGTAGAGCATCTGGTTTACATCCAGGGGGTCGGGAGTTCGAGTCTCTCACCGCCCACCATAGTAAAAGGTCTTTTTAAAAGACCTTTTTTATTCTGACTCCCCTTGATTTAAATTAACTTCAGATTTAATAGTTATCTTGAATTGCTTTTTAAAGGGGGTGTAGCTCAGTTGGTTAGAGCGCTGGCCTGTCACGCCAGAGGCCGCCGGTTCGAGTCCGGTCACTCCCGCCATTCCTTTCATCTAGTTAACTAGTTGTCCTGCCTTTTCTAATAACCATTTCGTCCAGTGTGGTAAGAAATGGCGTCCATAACTAATTGGATCAAATCGCTAAGGGTTCAGCGAGAAATTCTGATTC